>Ga0307434_1000111_pt1 | contig 71973 bp, 59 predicted proteins | sample SalMarWE160220MG_FD_202156 | JGI IMG/M metagenome (GOLD analysis project Ga0307434, IMG submission 202156) | Salt marsh sediment microbial communities from the Plum Island Ecosystem LTER, Massachusetts, United States - WE1603-220 | ecosystem: Environmental > Aquatic > Marine > Intertidal zone >... | reverse complement strand
GTGGAAAGATGCCGGAGCGAGTTGCGTTCTGGCCTTGCGAACATTGAAGCTCACTACGGGCCGTTGGCAACAGTTCTGGAACTATGTAATGAGACATGGATGCACACTATGTTAAGCGAGCACCCTCACAGATTACCATAAATGACAAAAATGGGACGACTTCCGTCGATCCACAAGCGAGTTTCAACTGCGTCCCAGGGCAGCGAAAAGGCATCATTCGAGTAGACCAGCGCGATCCATACTGCCTGCGCTACGATGACGGCTCTGCCTATTTGCCGATCGGGCATAATGTAGCCTGGGACCAGGACATTTACGGGGCCCAGGCCATTGCCTGGTGGGAGCAGTATTTTGCCTCTATGCACGCCGCGGGGGAGAACTGGACCCGCATCTGGATGACCCATTTTTATGAAGGCCACACGCTGGAATGGACAAGTAAAGAATGGCCTGATTACTGGGAAGGTGTGGGGTTGCTCAGCCTGCAGATGGGCGGCAAAATCGACCGGATGGTAGAATTGGCCGAACAAAACGGCATCGCTATCCAACTTGTCTTTCAGCATCACGGGCAGTTCAGCACTACGGTTAATTCCAATTGGAGCACGAATCCCTACAATATTGACAACGCAGATTCCGATGGGAGCTTTCTCAGAAACCCGGAGGATTTCTTCACAGACACCAAAGCCATCCGGCTTACCAAATACAAGTATCGTTACATCGTAGCACGCTGGGGCTATTCAGACGCTATTCTCGCGTGGGAACTATGGAATGAAGTCCAGTACACTGACGCCTGGAAAAACGGGCATGAATCAGACGTTGTGAATTGGCACGAAGACATGGCTAATCACCTGCTGTCAGTGGATCCTTTTCAGCACCTGATTACTACCAGCGATGACACGTCCGGGTTTGAGGCGATCTGGAATCTGCCGAATATAGCTCTTGTGCAGGTTCACTACTATGGACTCGGAACGATAGGTTTCTTAAAGCAAGCCGCCGCTCTGCTGTCCCGGCATGAGAAGCCGGTTATAATGGGCGAATTCGGTCGTTTCGACGATAACAACGTAGCCGAAGCGGCTTTGGTTCTGCACAATGGCATCTGGAGTGCATTTCACCTCAAGTCCGGCGGGCACTTCTGGTGGTGGGATTATATTCACAGCCATAATCTATATAAAGAGTTTATCGCTCTGTCGGCTTACGCAGAGGGTGAAGACATGGCGGCTCACAACCTCTCTGCAGCCGACATAGACATTCCCGGAGCACCGCTATACGCAAGTGTAGTTCCCGGTTTATCGGGATTCTGGGATGTATCGACTCAGACTGCTTTGACTGTCCGGAGCGATGGAATAATCGAAGGCATGGAGAACCTTTCGCAGTGGCTGCACGGTTCATCGAAATCCGATTTTCGCTCCGACCCGAGCTTCGCTATTGAATTAGATAACAGCGCCGTGCTCAAAATACACGTCAACGAGGTCTCAGACTGGGTACGAAACAGCCTTCGCGTTTTGCTCAACGGGCAGCAGGTTTTTTCCGAGTCTTACCCGGAAGGCCTGGCCAATTTCGTAATCGAGGTCCCGCTGCCGAGTGGGCAACAGGTTGTCAAGATAGAGAACACGGGACAGGATTGGTTCTGGATATCGAGTTATGAATTTCAAGAGACTGCGGACACCAATATCGGCTATCTCCAGTTCATCGGGCTTTCGGGGGACAACCATGCCTATATTTGGATTTATGACGTCGGAAGCCAGAGGGGACGCACTGACCATGGCGTTTTTACGGACGTTGACTTTATTCTGAAGGGCCTGGGCGACGGAGACTACGTCGCAGACATCTACGAGACCCGCGGAATCCGTGGACTATTCAGGCGTAATCACTGTCAGGCTGAGAACGGCGAGTTGGTGATTGCACTTCCTCAGTTCACCAGGGATATTGCCGTCAAAGTCAAACCGCTCGGCGTCCAAACAACAGAGGATACCAGCGTGGATCGATGATATAGTTTTTCCTGTCGACTGAATCGATTGCCATAGGCCCCTTTTGCATTCCATATTTTTTATGCCTTAGTCCGGCTGAGATGTGCCTGACTTACCGTGTTTCCGTTTTCACTGCTATTTTTTATTTGACAAAAGAGAAGCTTTTATGGTATAAGAAGTTTATAAAGTCTGCAAGGAGCCGGCTCGCCAGATGCAAGAAGCCTAAGCTATTCTTGCTGAAAGTCTCGTACTTGAAAGAAAGATTAGTATTGAGCTTTTGGAGGAAGTAGTTGATGTCAATTCACCGGAGATTGTTCTTAACAAACATGGCTGTAATATTCTCAGGATAAACATATTATTGGCCGTTATTTAAGTGTATTTTTTGTGATGGAGGTTTATTATGTTTCGAAAAATGAAGTGGTTTGTTGCCGTGTTATTGGTCTTAGGCATCTGCACAGATGCAGTTCTGGCGGAATTGATTGGCTATTGGCCATTCGATGAAGGCCAGGGAACCGAGGCCGCCGACATCTCAGGAAACGGTAACGATGGAACGTTTAATGGCACCGTAGAGTGGGTACCTGGCTACAAGGGCTCGGCCGTGGATTTCGACACGGCCGGCGAAAGAGTCCTGATCGGCCCGCTCGATCCCTCCGCCGAGAACAATGCCATGACGCTGGCCGCCTGGATCTTCTGGGAGGGTCAGGATCATACTATCGAACAACAGGGCATCATCGGCAAACGGCAGGGCTGGGATCCCGGCACCGGTGTCAAGTGGTTCTGGCAGACCAACCCAGCCGGCGATTTCTTGTTTCGAGCCGATAGTGCCAATGGCGGTGGCGGTGGCGGTTTGGGGTGGGGTAATGGGCTCATCACCCCATATGCGAATGAGTGGATTCATGTGGCAGTAACCTGGAACAACGGTGCCGTAGCGCAGTATATCAATGGCGAGGAAGTCTCAACCGGAAATATTAATTTTATAGATACCGCAGACGACACGCCCGTGACGATTGGTTGCGTTAGTTCCGGCAATACCGAAACCTTTGTCGGCACCATAGATGAAGTGCGGATCTACAGCCATGCGCTGTCTGTAGAGGAAATTCAGGATATTATGGTAGGAGAATTTCCAACTGCCTATAGTCCCGTTCCGGCTGATGGTGCCATGTATGCGGATACATGGGTAAGCCTTTCCTGGGAATCGGGAACGTTAGCCGCCTCGCACAATGTGTATTTTGGCGATAATTTCGACGATGTGAATGAGGGCACCGGCGACACATTCCAGGGAAATCTGGACTTGAATCTGGCGTTTTTTATCGCCGGTTTTCCCGGATATCCCTATCCGGACGGGCTTGTATATGGAGCGACATATTACTGGCGCATAGATGAAGTTAATGAACTTCATCAGGACAGTCCGTGGGTAGGCGAGGTCTGGAGCTTCACGGTTCCGTCCAAGACGGCCTATAATCCAAACCCGGCTGATGGGGCCAAATTTTTAGAGCCGGATGTGAAACTTGGCTGGGCTGCCGGCTTCGATACGAAACTGCACTCTGTCTACTTCGGCGACAATTTTGCCGATGTCGATGCCGGTACAGGTGATACAGCAAAAGGCGCCGCTGGCACACCATTCTTCAATCCCGGAACTCTCGAGCCTGACAAGACTTATTACTGGCGAATAGACGAATTTGACGGCTTTGAAACGTATAAAGGCGACGTATGGACCTTCTCGATCGCAGGCACCGGTGGCGGTGTTCGAGCGGATTACTACACAGGGATGAATTTGGAAAATCTCGCCCTGACCCGCACCGATCCTCAGATCAACTTTATCTGGGGCGATCCCGGTGGGCCGGATCCGGCTCTCGGCGACGATAACTTCTCGGTCCGATGGACTGGTGAAGTAGAAGCGGCATTCACCGAAACTTACACCTTCTATCCCAGAACCGACGAAGGCGTGCGTTTATTTGTGGATGGTCAACTGCTTGTTGACAAATGGGTTGATCGCTCGGCCACCGAAAACAAAGGAACGATCGACCTTATCGCCGGCACTACATACAGCCTGATAATGGAGTATTATGAGAATACTGGTGTTGCATCGGCAGAGCTGCGCTGGTCGAGTCCCCGGACTCCAAAGCAGCTCATTCCGCAAGCGGCACTCGCACTGCCTGTCAAGGCAAGCAGTGCTAATCCACGCAGCGGGTCAGTCGATGTCAAGCAGACAACAGCTCTGAGCTGGGGTCCGGGAGATGAAGCCGCTTCGCACGAGGTGTACTTCGGCACTGATGAAGAGGCCGTAAGAAACGCCACCAAGGCTTCCCCGGAGTACAAAGGCACCAAGGCGCTGGGGGACGAGAACTATGATCCCGGCAAACTGGAATGGGAAACTACATATTACTGGCGAGTTGATGAGATCAATACCGACAATCCGGACAGTCCGTGGGTGGGCAATGTCTGGAGCTTTACCACAGCCGGCTTCCTGATTATAGACAATTTCGAAAGATATAATGCCGGCGAAAACCAGATATGGTACGCCTGGCATGACGGGCTTGGCTATGGCACAATTGGTGTAGAACCTTACTTTGCCGGTAACGGCACCGGAGCGGCTGTCGGCGATGAAACCACGCCTTCATTTACCGAGGAAACCATCGTTCATGGCGACAGTCAATCGATGCCGCTGGCTTATGACAACAATAAGCAGGGTTACTCTAAGTATTCGGAAGCAGAGCTGACGTTAACTGCCCCGCGTGACTGGACCGAGGGCGACATTGCGAATTTAACGCTGTGGTTCAGAGGCTTGCCGGGATCCGTCGGCAGTTTCGTAGAGGGCCCGGCAGGTACCTACACGATGACCGGCTCCGGCACAGATATCACAGGCCCATCCGATGAGTTCCATTTTGCTTACAGGATGCTCACCGGCGCCGGCTCGATTGTCGCAAAGGTCGAGAGCATTGATAACACAAACGACTGGGCCAAGGCCGGTGTTATGATTCGCGAAACGCTTGATCCCGGATCTACACATGCGATGACGTTTGTCACACCCGCTCAGGGCGTTGTATACGAGTATCGTCTCTCTACCGACGCTGACAATGCAGGTGCGGCAGCACAGCAGACAGGTATTACAGCTCCATACTGGGTGAAGATAGAGCGTTCTATATCCGGCAGTTTCACAGCATCCCATTCGGCTAACGGCACTACATGGCAGACGCTGGGAATACCCGCGAATATCCAGATGAGCGCGAATGTCTATATCGGCCTGGCGTTGACATCACATGATGCTGCTCTAACATGCGAGGCTGTGCTCTCCAATGTCACAACTACCGGTTCGATCAGTGGGCAATGGACGAATCAGGATATCGGCATCGCCAGCAATGATGCTGAACCGTTATATGTAGCCGTCTCCAACAACGCCGGCCAGCCGGCAGTGGTGGTCCACGATAATCCCAACGCGGCACAGATCGACGTTTGGACCAAATGGGTGATTCCGCTGCAGGACATAGCCGATCAGGGCATCAACCTGACAGATGTTGACAGAATTGCTGTCGGCCTGGGCACCAGAGGCAATACGACGATCCCTGGTGGTTCCGGCAAGATGTTCATCGACGACATCCGGCTCGAACGTGCCGCACCGGTAGAAATCTCCCTTGACCCCGATCACCTGGTTGTTCCAAAGACCTCCGTCGCGCCGATCATCGATGGCCAATGGGACGGCGTCTGGAATGACGTCGACGAGACCAGATGCCTGATCACCGATATGATCAATACCGACAGTGCTACCCCCGAGGACTCGAACGACCTGTCTGCCACTTTCAAGGCTATGTTCGATGACAACAACTTCTACATCTTCGTGGAAGTTCAAGACAGTGTCATTGACTACGAGTTCTCAGACTGGCAGGGTGATGGCGTCGAGATCTACTTCGACGGCGACAATAGCCACGGCGACAGCTACGACGGCGTCAACGACAACCAGATTCGTATCACTGTCGACGACGTCGAACTGGCGAATATCGATAGCAGTGTACCCGTCGATGGGACGGTATTCAAGGTATTGCTAACCGATTCGGGCTATAACATCGAAGCATCCTTCCCGCTGGAAGCGCTGCAGATTTACCCGTCGGAGGACCCGGAGCCGCTCCTCGACGCCGATGGCGTTGAAATCCCCAACAGTGGAATTGCACCCAACAACATCATCGGATTCGAAATGCAGATCAATGACAATGACTCTGCCGGCGGTCGCCAAACCATGATGCGTTGGCATAGCGATGACAATGATTCGTGGGGTAATCCCAGCCTGTTTGGGCAAGCACGGCTGGTCAGCAGCACGGTCGTCAACTGAGTAAGGTTTGCGTTAGTTCGTAATTCGGGGCCTATGCCGAATCGATTGGCATAGGCCCCGTTTGCATTCCATATTTTTATGCCGCAGCCCGATTAGGATACGCTTGCCCAACATGAAATTCACCCTCCGCTCGGAATTAGATTGACCGAAAAGAGCAAATCTGCGATTATGTGACGGGGTATAGCTTCATTATTGCTGTGCTTTCTATAGGAACTTTTTGTGTTTATATTGGTCTAATATAGGAGAAAAGCTGTGACGGAAGCGGCAAATCCGGACATCCGCAGCCGGCAGGTTTCTAATATGCGTGTTACTATTAACGATGCCGTACTGATTGAGCAGTATCGAAAGGGCGATTCTGAAGCTATGGAGCGGCTTGTGCTCAAGTATCAGAATCGCATCTACAACGTTATCCTGAAAATATGCGCAGATCCAGACGATGCTGCGGAACTAACGCAGGAAACGTTTGTCAAAGTAATAGAGAATCTGAATAAGTTCGAAGGCAGAAGCGGCTTTTATACATGGACATTCAGAATAGCCGTCAACCTGACTTTGAATTACTGCCAAAGGAATTCGAGGCTGGCGTTCAGATCGCTCGATGCCGAGCAGCAGCAACAAGACGACAGCCAGGTTAAACAGGTACTGAAAGATTTTCTTAGCGATGACAGTTCGCCGGATCCTGCGGCCGAAGTACAGAGCAAGGAGCTGTACAGAATAGCGGCCAGAACCCTGATGGGATTGGACGAAGCACATAGAGCCGTAATTGTTTTACGGGACATTGAAGGGATGAGTTACGCCCGGATTGCAGAAGTTCTGGATATCGAGTTGGGAACCGTAAGGAGCAGATTGAGTCGAGCCAGAAGCAAGATGAGGGATATTTTGGAGGACATTTTGCGATGAAAGAAAATCCTGATATGAATACGAACGCTTCTAATGAGCGTATTGACGAATTGCTGAATAGTTATATTGATGATGAGCTTACGGTCGAGCAGCAGGCTGAAGTCGAACGCCTCATCGATCAAGATGCGAAAATAGCACAACGCCTGCGACAGCTACAAAAATGCCAGATATTGGTCGGTTCCATGCCTTATGCCGAGGCACCGCCCAGTGTTTTGGAGGGCGTCAAAGCTTCGCTGGCCGACAGGTCACTGCCGAGCGAGGAGCAGCCGGCTTATGAACAACAAGCAGGAAAGAAATATGTGCTCCTTCGCAAAGTTTTAGCTGCCGCCGCCATGATCACGCTGGCAGCCGTCTTATCGGTAGTTATTCACAGGTTTGTTGCTCCCAAGACTGCTCCGGATAAACCCGCAGCCCGCACGGTCGCTGCATCGGGATTCAGCGGCAGACTTGAGCTAAAGACAAGCGCCCTGAATGCCGTCGATGCTTTCATTAAAAGTGCGATTGACGATAACGGCCTGTCCGCTTCCATCAATCCCGAACGCCGGCAGGGCCGACGTATCTATTCGCTCGATTGTACCAGGGAAGGCTTACATTCGCTTTTAGACGATCTCGATAATATATGGACCGAGCTCGATTCTGCAACGTTATTCGTTAATACGGAAATCTTTGGCGTTCAGACAGTTGTTGACGCTGTGACGACTAAGCAAATAGCGGAGATCGCCGGCCAGGATAGTTCCAAACGGCGCATCGAGCTGGCAAAGGATTTCGCCGTCTTGAACAATATAGCCGAGAATTTGCCGGACAAGGAAATTCGAGTCGCCATCGAAGCCGGAGACTCAAGTCTCACGCAGCAATGGCGGATATTCAAGCCGGTCTTGACCAGTAACCAAAAGGCAGTTAAAAAACCGGCGGATCAGGTACAAGAGAAGCAAACAGTTCATCTGACGATAATATTAGATTGGTAGGGATGCTTGAAATACAACAGTGCTGTCTGGCGGTCGTTGACATCCAGGGCAAGCTGGCGCAGTTGATGCACGGCAGGGAAGCTTTATTTAAGAACATCCAAATCCTCGTCCGTGCCGCTAAAATCCTTGAGATTCCAATCCTATGGTGTCAGCAATGTCCCGATGCCCTGGGGCCGACGGTTCCTGAGATAGCACAGCTCTTTGCCAATATTGAGCCGATAAATAAGTCCGCTTTCAGTTGCTGTGGCGCCGAGCAGTTTAACGCCGGGCTGAAAGAGTTGGCACGAAAACAAATTCTGCTGTGCGGCATCGAAACGCACGTCTGCATCTATCAAACAGCAGTTGATCTGCTCCGGCAGGATTTTCACGTTGAAGTAATAGCCGACGCAGTCTCTTCAAGGGCACTGGAAAACAAACAGATCGCACTAAATCGCCTGGCCGGCAAAGGAGCAAATATCATTTGCACCGAGATGGCACTCTTTGAGCTGCTCAAAACCGCCGAACACCCCAAATTCAGACAAATCGCAACGCTGATAAAATAATTGAGAAGCATTGATACAATCGGCGGGTACAACTTTTATTTCACGCCGATCAGAAGATTTGAACTCTATGCCGATTTCTTCTTGTCTTTTGTGGTGGGTTTGGTTTTTTCGCTGGGTTTTGAATCTTCTGCTTTGGTTTCGGTTTTCTTTTTGGTGGTGTCTTTGCTGGTGCTGGTCTTTTTCTCGCTTTCGGCAGCTTTTTTGTAGCTTTCGCTTCTGTAGTCGGTTTGATAGAACCCGGAGCCCTTGAAAATGATGCCGGCGCCGGCGCCGATTAGCCGCTGGACGCTGAGCTTGCCGCACTCCGGGCATTTACGGATTGGCCTGGCTTTTATGCTCTGAAATTGCTCGAACTGGTGTTGACAATTATCACATATATACTCGTAAGTCGGCATAGCAATTACTCCGTATCGGCACTTTCACCCTCTTCGGCCGCATCATTCTCATCTTCAGGCTGTCCCGGCGACTCGCCTTCCCGCCCATCGCCCGTTTTTTCTCCCGGCAATTTATTGACAATCACCCTGCTTGGCCGAATGACCCGGCCGTTGAGTCTGTATCCCTTTTGGAATTCTTCCAGCACGGTGTTTTCTTCTTTGTCGGGATCGCTCTGCTGTGTCATAGCCTGGTGCACCGCGGGATCGAATATCTCGCCCAATGCCTCTATCTGCTCGACGTTGTGAGATTTCAAAATGTCGAGCAGTTGGTCGTAAATAATTCGAATACCCTTGACGAGCACGTCAAAATTCTCCGCCGAGTGTGCACTTTGCAGCGTATGCTCGAAATTATCCAGAGCCGGCAGCAGCGTCTTGATGATTCTTTCCTTTTCGTAGCCGATCGTATCGCTGATTTGTTTGGGCACACGCTTTTGGAAATTCGCATAGTCGGCGCTGACCCGCTGGAGCTTGGCAAAAAGCTCATCCTTCTCTTTTTGAAGAGATTCTATTGTATCGTGCTGATCTTCCAATTTGCTTTCCTGTGCCTTTTGCTCTTTATTATCCGCTTGCTGCAAATCTTCAGCCTTTGATTTTTCTTTTCTTCGCTTCATCAGTGATTACCAAAGTTTTTTTTCAGTTTCTCGAAGAAGCCTACGGATTTCGGAGAAATACGTTTATTCTCGGTTTTTGCAAATTCTCTCAGCAAATCCTGTTGCTGCTTATTAAGTCTCGCTGGTGTTTCGACCGTAATCTGGACGAGCTGGTCGCCTGTTCGATGCGTTCGAATGTCCGGCAGGCCCTGGCCCTTTATCCTAAAGATGCTGCCGTACTGGGTCCCAGGCGGAATTTTCAAACCCTTGGCCCCGTTGATGCTCGGCACATTAATTGTTGTTCCCAGGGCGGCCTGCGTAAAGCTTATGGGGATCACGGCGATCAGGTCATTGCCGTCGCGGTGGAGGAAGTCGTGCGGTTTGATCCTGACATAGCAATACAAATCGCCTCTCGGTCCACCGCTTCGGCCGGGCTCACCTTCACTTACAACTCGAATACCCTGTCCTTCGTGAACGCCGGCGGGGATTTTGATATTGACGGTCCTCTTCTTCGACACTCTGCCGGTGCCTTTGCATTTCTTGCAGGGATTGGTGATGATCCGCCCGCTGCCGCCGCATTGTCCGCAGGTGGAGACCATCTGGAAGAAGCCGCCGCCCCTTGCGACCTGGCCGGACCCTTTGCAGACCGGACATCGGCCGGGCTTGCTGCCCTTTGCGCAGCCGGAGCCGCTACATTCGCCGCATAAATCCTTCCGGGTGAATTCAATGGTTTTCTCGGCCCCTTTTGCGATGTCGCTCAGTGTTAACTCGACAGCGGTTTCCAGATCGTACCCGCGCGCCGGCCCTGCCCGGCGGCTTGAGCGTCTGCCCCTGCCGCCTCCGAAGATGCCGCCGAAGAAATCATCGAAGCCGAACATGCTGAAGATATCTTCGACGTTCATCCGGGAGAAGTCATGCATACCGGAACCGCGAAGACCTTCGTGTCCGAACTGGTCGTAGCGCTGGCGCTTGGTGGCGTCGCTCAAGACTTCGTAGGCCTCGGCGCACTCTTTGAATTTGGCTTCGGCTTCTTTATCATTCGGATTCTTGTCCGGATGATACTTCATCGCCATACGCCGGTAAGAGCGCTTGATATCATCGGCGGAAGCCGTCTTGCCTACGCCCAAAACTTCATAGTAATCCCGTTTCGCCATAATCTTTGAAAGTGACTAAATTGAGCTAAAATGAACTAAAGTGACTAAAGTGAACTGCAGCTTACCGCTACCGCTCTCAACTTTAGGCATTTTAGTCACTTTAAACTTTAGGCACTCAGACTTCTTATCTTACCGATCCGGCTATCGGTTCTTCGTCTTCGTCCTTGTCTTTCAACTCTGTAATCAACACATTTGTTGTCAGCATCAGTCCTGCTACCGAGGCGGCCATTTCCAGTGCGGTTCGAGCGACTTTTGCCGGGTCGATAATACCGGCTTTGAACATGTCGACGAACTGACCGGTATTGGCATCATAGCCGATTTTCCTGCCCTTTTCAAGAAGTTGAGCAACAATCACATCGCCTTTCTCGCCGCAGTTTTCAACGATTTGCATTGTGGGAGCTTTAAGAGCTTCTATAACTATGTCAAAACCGATTTTCTCATCGCCTCTGGCCTTGGCTCTGGCTTTTTCCACATCGTCAATCGCACGCAGGAAAACAACGCCGCCGCCTGCTACAACGCCCTGCTCGGCTGCTGCTCTCGTGGCGTGCAGCGCATCGTCCAGCAGGTCCTTGCGTTCCTTCATTTCCGCTTCGGTCGCGGCACCGGCCTTAATAACGGCAACGCCGCCTGTAAGTTTTGCCAGACGCTCCTGCAATTTTTCGCGGTCGTAGTCACTGGTTGTCTTTTCGATCTGATTGCGTATTTGATCGCAGCGGGCGGTAACGTCTCTCTTCTTGCCGGCCCCTTCGATGATCGTAGTCGCTTCCTTGTCCACAACGATTTTCTTCGCCTGGCCCAATTGCGACAGTTCGATTTTTTCGAGCTTGATGCCCAAATCTTCCGTGATGACCTGCCCGCCGGTCGAGATGCCGATATCAGCTAACATCGCTTTCCTGCGGTCGCCAAAACCAGGAGCCTTTACCGCGCAGACTCTTAATATTCCCTGCAGACGGTTAATGACAAGTGCAGCCAATGCCTCGCCCTCGACGTCTTCGGCGATAATCATCAGCGGTTTGCCTACCTGGGATACTTTCTCAAGCAGCGGGATAAGCTCGCGGACGTTCGATATTTTCTTTTCCTGCAGCAAAATATAGGCATCTTCGAGAACCGCTTCGAGCGTTTCGGGATTGGTCATAAAGTACGGGGAGATATAACCCTTCTCGAACTGCATACCTTCGACGACGAGCAATTCGGTCTCCATGCCTTTGCCCTCTTCGACCTCGATAACGCCTTCCCTGCCGACCGCGTCCATGGCGTCAGCGAGCTTTTCCCCGACTTCGGAGTCGTTGTTCGCACTGATTGTCGCCACCTTTGCAATGTCGTCGTGGCCTTTTACGGGAACGCTGACAGACTGGATGAAATTCGACGCTGCTTCCGCCGCCTTGCTGATTCCGCGCTGAATGGACATCGGGTTTGCACCGGCAGTGACGTGCCTCAAGCCGCCTGCGTAGATTGCTTCTGCCAGAACGGTTGAAGTCGTCGTACCGTCACCGACGACATCGGAAGTCTTGCTGGCGACCTCATTGACCATCTTTGCGCCCATGTTCTTGAACGGCTCGGGAAGCTCGATTTCCTTACTGACGGAAACGCCGTCCTTTGTCACCTTCGGGGAGCCCCAGCTTTTCTGGAGGATAACGTTTTTGCCGGTCGGTCCGAGTGTGACCTTAACTGCTTCAGCTAATTGCGACACGCCGTCTTTGAGCTGTGCTCGCGCCGCATCCTTAAACATTAATTGTTTTGCCATTTTTATTTCCTTTTTTCAATTATTGGCTATTTTCCTTTTGCCCTGTCCTTTGTGCATCCGATTCTAAACGAATCTTTTATTTTTCGACAATTCCGAGAACGTCGCTTTCTCTGATAATGACATATTTATCCCTGTCGATCTCGATATCGCTACCCATGTATTTTCCGTAGATCACTTCGTCGTTTTTCTTCACCGACATTTTGCCTCGCTTGCCGTCGTCGAGCAGTTTGCCCGGACCGATAGCAACAACCTTGCCGATCTGCGGTTTTTCCTTGGCCGTATCCGGCAGAATAATCCCGCCGGCGGTCTTCTCTTCAGCTTCTGACTGCTTGATTACAATTCTATCATCCAGAGGTTTAAGGTTCATAACTCACTCCTTATCTATTCATTTTTATTTATTGATTATTTATTTTTGATTTCCAGTACGACAACCGTATTAACCGGATCCGTCGCCCTGGACGGCACCGTAATAACAATCTTTTCCCCGCTTGTAAGCGTCACGGGCAGTTTTGTCCGCTTCTTATCAGCCAGCAGGTAAGCCTTCTTGACCTTGTTTTTAAGGTCGGACACTTCAAGCTTTCCGTTTGCCGGCCAATCGAAAACGTGCAGATACAACTTGCCGGTCTTTGCGGTGCATCGGCCCCAGGGGACCTCGCCCAGCGGGCTGGCCGTAGTTCCGTAAATGCTCTCGCTGTTGATCTTCATCCATTCACCGATAGCAGCCAGACGCTCGACGCTTGGGCCGGGAATAAGACCCTCGGCCGTAGGCCCTACGTTCAGCAGGAAGTTGCCGCCCTTGCTGGCAATATCTACCAGCTTATGAAGCAAATCCTCGCGAGACTTCCAATTATTATCGTAGGACTTGAATCCCCACGTATTGTTCATGGTCATGCATGTTTCCCAGTCGACACCCGGCAAACCGGTCGCGGGAATCTCCTGCTCGGGAGTTCCGTAGTCGCCGGCAAATTCGTCGCTCTTACTGAGGCCCCGCATTCCCTGTCGGCCGTTGCCGACGCGGTTGTTGACAATAATATCAGGCTGGAGGCTAAGGCAGTACTCAAACATGTCCCAGCCATTTTCCCGGGTCCAGTCCTTGACCCATTCGCCGTCGAACCACATTATTCCAAGCGGCCCGTAATTCTGAACTAATTCTTTTAGCTGGCCCTTCAGGTAGTACTCGATGTAGCGGTCAAAATTCGGATTGGACTTGCTCGTATCGTTATATCCCGGATAAAACGGTGCCTGCGCATCGGGATGGTGCCAGTCCATAATCGAATGATAGAAGCAAAGTCTGATCCCCTGCTTGCGGCATTCCTGAGCCAGCTCGCCCAGAATGTCACGCTTGAACGGCGTGGCATCGACCACATCATAGTCGGTATATTTCGTATCCCAAAGGCAAAAGCCGTCGTGATGCTTGCTGGTAATGACAATATACTTCATCCCCGCGTTCTTGGCGATTTGTACCCACTGTTCGGCATCGAACTTGACCGGATTGAACTGCCCGGCGAGCGGTTCATATTCGGAAACCGGGATTTTAGCCCGCTCCATAATCCACTCACCGATACCGGAAACTTTTTCGCCCTTCCACTCGCCGGCCGGCACTGCATAAAGACCCCAATGGATAAACATGCCGAACCTGGCCTCATGCCACCACTCCATGCGTTTTTCTTTGCTCAGCGTGTTTTTCCCACCGCTCGAATCGACAAAAGACGTTTTGGTTCCTTCCTGCTGGCAGCCCGCAATCAACACTACGCAGATTGCAGCGATCATTAGTGCCGGATGTATTCGGCGGCAGATCGATCCGGTTCCGTTGTGTATACGGATTGTCTTGTCTTTCATTTTTTGCCTCTTTTTTGTATTTAACGTTTTTCTGTACTGCAAAAACTTCTCAGCACTCGTTTTCTTTATTCGGACAGCGTCGAAACGACTCTCATTGATAGCCGGCTTACATCATGCCGCCCATTCCTCCCATGCCGCCCATTCCTCCCATGCCACCACCCATGCCGCCCATACCACCCATGCCCGGGTCTCCGGCAGGCATCGCTGGCGTATCTGATGGCTTTTCGGTAACAAGGCAATCCGTTGTCAACAGCAGGCCGGCGATGCTTACGGCGTTCTGTAGGGCAATGCGGGTAACCTTTGCCGGATCAAGAATGCCGGCTTCCAGCAGGTCCTCGTATTTGTCCATGTTGGCATTGTAGCCGAAGCCGCCTTTGCCTTCCATTACAGTATTGACCACTATATTCGGAGTTGTACCGGCGTTGAATGCGATACAGTAACAGGGCATCGAAAGTGCCTTTCTCAGGATATCGGCACCGGTTTGCTCGTCGCCTTCGAGTTTCAGCTTCTTCACGGCGTCGATACAGCGGATCAGAGCTACACCACCGCCCGGCACGATTCCCTCTTCAATCGCCGCCCTCGTAGCGTGCAGGGCGTCTTCGATTCGGGCTTTTCTCTCTTTCATTTCCGCTTCGGTTGCCGCCCCGACATTGATTTGTGCGACACCGCCGGTGAGTTTGGCCAGCCGCTCCTGGAGTTTCTCGCGGTCGTAATCACTGGTTGTAATTTCGATTTCATCTCTGATCTGCTTGATTCTGCCCTTGATGGCTTCCTGGCTGCCCGCTCCTTCGACGATGATTGTGTTGTCGTTGTCGATAGTAACCTTTTTCGCCTGACCGAGCTGTTTGATGCTGATATTCTCCATCTCGATCCCGAGGTCTTTGTAAATCGGGTCAGCCCCTGTCAGAACCGCAATATCCTGCAGCATTGCCTTTCTTCGGTCGCCGTAGCCGGGAGCCTTAACGGCTGCCACCTCCAGGATGCCTCTGAGCTTATTGACAACCAGAGTTGCCAACGCTTCGCTCTCGACATCTTCGGCAATGATCAGCAGCGGCTTCTTGACCTTTGCGACCTTCTCAAGCAGCGGCACAAGCTTGGCCACATTGCTGATTTTTTCCTCGTAAACGAGGATGAATGGCTTTGAAAGCTCGCAGACCATATTGTCGGTGTCGGTTGCGAAATGCGGCGAAAGATAGCCGCGGTCGAACTGCATACCTTCGACGAACTCTACCGTTGTCTCGAAGCTCTTGCCCTCTTCAACTGTGATAACGCCGTCTTTGCCGACCCGCTGGAAGGCTTCCGCCATAATCTTGCCGATTTCCACGTCGTTGTTGGCGGATACCGAAGCGATATTGATGATATCCTTTGCTTTGGTAATGTCGATTGGCTTTACCAATGACTTCAGTTTCGCGGTTACGGCCTCGGCGGCTTTCTGCATGCCGCGGTTCAGCGACATGGCGTCCGCGCCTGCCGCGAGGTTCTTGTAGGCCTCTTTAAACAGTGCTTCTGTCAGAACCGTGGCGGTTGTCGTGCCGTCGCCGGCGATTTTCGAAGTTTTGCTTGCTGCTTCTTTGACCAGTTTTGCGCCGAGATTCTCGTTTTTATCGAGAAGGTCAATCTCCTCGGCAACGGTTACGCCATCCTTGGTTACTGTTGGGCCGCCCCAGCTCTTATCGATGACGGCGTTTCGGCCTCGCGGGCCCAACGTTGGCTTGACGGCTGCTGCGAGCTTTTCCACGCCGGCCAAAAGCCCCGCTCGCGCGTCAGATTCAAATGCCAATTCTTTAACTGCCATAATAACTTGCCTCCATTAATTGTCTGATTGGTAAAAGATTCAATCGTTAATCCTTTGTTAATTCTTTACTTACGTTGCCGTCGTATCCGGCTTATTAGTTCTTAAACTTCATCTATCGATACAACTCATACAATACGAGCAAACCATATACCAGCTTTAGTACCGCGATAATGCTATTTTGCCTTTCCTTGCGATAACTGCTATAATGACAAGTATTTACACATCGTGAAAAACACGCTCTTATGCCTTTTTGCCGGTTTTCAGCCAGCGAGAATATGCCATTTTTGGTATTGTTACCGCCCTTCTCACGCCAAGTTGACAGGCTATATTGCAATTGACTATTTTCAATCCATTCGACCTTGCTCAGAGCCTGCCCTGAACGAAGTTGAAGGGATAGGTTTACTATTGTCTATTGATGCCGAACGAGGTGGTCTTGACGCATCTGTTGGGAGATCCCTATGCGAGATATGAAAGGAACTCAATGAAAGCCGGAATAAGTAAGATGCCCCCGGTTTGTCGCCAATCTAAAAATATTTAGCCCGCCGATTCACTCGGCGGGTTCTCTTTCAAAGCAAATAATAAATAGTAAATAATAAATGACAATAGTAAATCGACAATCGCAAATCGTAAATGAAAAAGACACCTTTAATTCACCCATATATTAGTGTCCGTCCCTATTTAAATCACAGACAGTAACGACTCAAGGAAATTACGTAGTCACCACAATTGACAGCGTGCCCGACGAAGTGGTAATAAGAAGTGGTTATGGGATGAACATGAAGCGAAAACCTATTTAGAGGATTGAAAATGAAAATCAAAATTCTACTAACAATTACGTTGTGTATATTAATGATAGGCAGTCTTGGTTGTGCTTTAGGCTCAGCAAGTGCCGCTGTAGCACTACGAGCAGACGAAGCGGAGAAACTCACTGCTACTGGTGAGGATAGAATTATGCATAAGATTGAAGACATGATCGAAGACGCTATTCGTAATCATGAACGTGATAAGCATAAGGAGGATTTAGAAAAATGAGAAAGCCACTGATATGACTGAGCTTGTTGCTTGGTCTAAGCCTTGCTGGTAGCCTCCTTCAATGAGAGGGAGAAATAAGTAAGGTGTCCCCCGATTTCCGCCTACTTGTTTGTAATTCCATCGAGGATAACGCGTGGAATTGCTGACGCTCAATCAACTAAAAAAACAACATAACCACATCACAAATCGACAATCTCAGCCGGAGCCACGCTTAATAGGGTCGGGGTCGCGGGTTGGAGGTGGAATTGGAATGTTTATGCTGCTGCCTCGCTGTCCATCACTTTTCGGGCCGTGAGCCTCGCACTTACATTTCATACAACCGCACGCATGGCCAAGCAGTACTTCAGCGACATCGTGGTAGGGTTTGACAAATATTGTGGTATCGACACCCGAACTGCAATGAAGCAGGTCTCGGTCGAGCATGTCTGCACCGGCCGCTACGCACTCATCAAAGTGCCGATGAAGCCATTTACAGAGATGGTTAAATACAGAGTCTGGAATCATTGGGCTGTGGTTGCCCTCGTCGTAGCAAATAGAGGCAACTGCATACAGACCAGCCAGTTGCCGGGGAGTGAACTTATACGGAACGCCGTGCCTCTTAAGGTCTTCGAAGGCTCTGGGCCAAACTTCAAGAATCTCATTCTTCATTTGTGGAGACAACATGTGTTTCCCCTGACTTATAACATGCAGGCAAGAGGGTCTCAGCCCATATCGTTGGTTTCAGCATTTTCTAATTAGCACTCTGGTGGTCTCATCGAGGATGCAGGAAATCTACGCTGCTGGTTTTATCGGCTAAAATGAGGGAGGGGATTAGCAAGAAAATGGGCTACAAGTCAGTTCAGTTATCTCAGCAATAATAGTGCAATAATAGGGACGGACCCTATTATTGGTACCATTTCGTTTTCGTAAAATAGGGTGCGTCCCTAATTAATTTACTTATGTTTCTATACGTCTTTGGCATCCCTTTTCTCCTTCAACCTCATAAATAGGTAAACGTCCCTAATAATTTTGTCCCTAATAATTTTAAGTAGGCGCCTTATTCTGAACTTTGCTATTAGAAACTTGTTCCAACATGAGAATTGGTTTATCTCTTGCTTCTAACTGCGCTGTGGCTCTACCTTGCTCGTTAACCTTAGAAGCAAACTTCTTCAGCTCTGCATACTTCTTGAGCTTGGCTTTGAATTCCTTTGATTTCTCTTCTTCTTCATCCTCCGCTTCGGGTTCTTCCGGTTCACAAGCATTTACTTCAAATGTCCCTCCGTGGTCCATTCTATCGGCAATGTATCGAAGTGCTTTGCATAGTCCGTTGTTAAGTTCATTCTTCCGTCCAGACTCATCTTTTTTGTAAAATTCCTTAAGAATGCTGGCTGCGATCTCCTGCAATCCTTGATCAACAGCAACCTTCAAATGATCGTCAATTGATTTGAGTGCGTTCTTTGGTACGTTCTTTGACAACTCTTGTTTCAGCTTTCGGATTTCGAGCAATTTTTTATATAGTGCGACAATCCTCTCAATAGCTACAGCAAAACACATAGCTAATCCAGGAACACAGTCGAGAAATACTTGCCATTCAGAGGAGCTTAAATCCTTTATCTCTATACTAGTGACTTCGTCGCCTGACACTTCTTTAAATATGCGGAAGGTTTGATTCAACTCATGCAATTCCTGTTTAAGACCCTCTATATTGCCTTTTGTTATTGCTTTAGGTATCGACACCCCAATTTCAAACTCACCTTCTTCAAGCTCATCGTATTCAATTTCTAGCTCCTCAAATTGATCTACTAAGGTATCAACTGTCTTGTGGTATTTGTTAGTTTCTTGGACTATACCCTGAATTTCTGTTAAAGCATCTCTAGGTGTAACATTGTTTTCTGCAATCGCCTTAGTAATTCGATCCAATAAACCTATACCAACATGTGGAAGCGCTTTGATTTCAACGAAAATTTTTTCCTCTATTGGACTTGATCGATTAACACCGCTCTCCCTTAAGACAGAAGATATATTTGCATAGCACTCTTTAAAAGCTGTAGAACGCTCCGGCGTCGGCTGATCAACAGACTGCTGAAGAGCCGACTGTAGCTGATTTAGAAGATTTGCTACGTCGTTATCCTTATAATCCTTTCGGATTTCTTCAAGAACTGCATGTAGTCTACCTACTTTCATTATGTCTCTCGCTATTCATTCGCTTAAACAATTCCGTGGACACCATAGAATGGCACTAAGTTAATCATTTTGGGCCGCCTTAAAGGCTGACTCAAAATGACGCTTGATTGGAAATTTCGCTCATTTTGATGATAGACAGACTGCTTTGTTGGCTACGATTCCCTTAACTTATTGCCATTATGGACACCATACTTATTTCCAACCTATATATGCATCCCAAACTAACAAATAATTGAGCACGGCCGACATCTTCTATCAAAGCTATTACTAACGACCACAGATCCAAGATGTCCCGCTTCATTGTTTACCGATCACAAATCTATACTGCTACATCAGGATTTTCAATCAAAAATCCCGAATTCCGGCTTTTTTTATGGCCTATCTGGCCCTTCTATTTATTACAGCGTTTCTCACGGGCTAAATGTTACCTACGAATTTTTTAAAAAAGTTAAAAAAGGTGAAAAAGCCTGTTTTTGACAGGATAACAGGGTAAAGGAGGCTTTGTCATTTATTATACCCGCCTTCGCGGGCACAAGCTTTCTATTTACTATTGATTATTCATTTCTTCGTGGTTCTCGGTGCCCTTCGTGGTGAATAAAAAATCAGCGTTTATCAGCGTTAATCTGCGGTTAAATAAATTTCCTAATTTTTTATATTTTTTCACTTGACGACCAACGTGCCTATAAGTAAGATTAACGTATAACACAATTTACTTGTTCGTTATAACAATAATCAATAATCATTAATCAATTTCGAAAGGGAGAATCTTATGTCAACTAAAGCACAAATCAAAGCAAACCAGCAGAACGCTCAAAAATCGACCGGGCCGCAGACGGATCAGGGCAAGGCAACAGTTTCGCAGAATGCAATCAAGCACGGCTTATTTACTGATTCGGTGATAAAAGGCGAAAATCAGGCGGATTATGAAGCTTTTCATGACAATTTTCTCGCTGAGCTTTTCCCCGTCGGGATGGTGGAAACCATGCTGGCCGAGCGGCTTATCAGCCTTTGGTGGCGGCTAAGACGTGCCGAACGCATGCAGAACCAGGCTATCGACTCGATGATAGAAAATCAAATCGACAATCCGATGGCCAAACGCTTCAATATGATTAAATGTCATGCCAAGGGGATAAAGCTGGGCGACCCGAGATATGTCATCGGCCATTTGCAGCTCGGACGAATCGGTACGAGCGACTGGTCCGATTCCAGGGTGCTCGACAGGATGATGCTCTACGAACGGCGAATCGAGAGCAGTATGACCAGGATAATGAACGAGCTTAAGAAGCAACAAATAATGCGTCGAATTGAGCAGCAAGACGCCGATGAGCAGTATGAACCATCCCCATCCCTGCGGGATGAGGCTGACACACGGCGCCCGGCGGAGAAAAAAGTCGATTTGAAAAAACAAAACCAAAGCCGACCTTCGGACGGAAATCCTAAATCCGAATATCTAAATCCTAAACAAGTGACAAAGGATGCAATTTTGAAAAAACAAACCCAATATGCCCCGGCCAAATATGATGCAAAGTCTTATTTAGAAGGGTATTATGAAAATAATCCGGCCGGCCGAATCGAAGAAAACAAAGCCAAACAAAGCCAATCTCCTGCTCACGAACAGAACAAAGGAGCGGGAAAAAGCGAAAAATCGCTCACAGCAGCAACCGGTTAGCCGGATGAATTGATTTTTCCCCTCCGGTAGTGGGGAATAATACCGCTTTGAAGAACGACATTTATATGTTTACTGCCATTGTTGCGCATGTTAATATCAGCATATTGACGGGCAATCTGGCTGGATATACGGGTTAGTATAGAAAGGCGATATGCATGAAAAATGTTCATTCGAGCGATAAACAAGCCGAAATATAGGATAAGATCAAATCGTTATAGATGATAAGCAGATTTAATTAGGAGATATGAAATGAAGCAGTATGTTTTGATGAGTATTTTGCTGGTGAGTATGTTCGTATGCCCGGCGGTTCTTTCACAGGAATTCGAGCCGGAGGATATGGAATTCCAGATGCAAATGCGTCAGCAGGAGATGGATCTGCAGCAGCGCGAAGCGAAAATGGACATGGAGCGAGAGATGTATAAGCTCGAGCTTGAGCAGCGAAGGATGGAGCTGGAAGGCGCACGCCAGGATGATAATGACGATGACGAAGGCGAAGAGGCACTGGGCATCCTGCTTCTGATATGCGCGGTGATTCATATTCTCGTGGCGATTTGGGTCTACATGGATATACGCCAATTGAACCGCGGCTCCGGGATTTGGATTATAATCGCCCTTCTGGCTGGACTGCTCGGGGCACTGGTTTACGCTATTGTCCGCCTCGGTGACGGTCGGCAAAAGGGATCCTGACCGGCACGCGACTGATTTAGCCATAGGCTGATGCTATCTGAGGTTTTGCCCTAACTTAAGTTGGGGCGCCTATTCTCAGAAAACAGAATTCATGGCCGTACATAAGCCGGCCCAGGGATTTGTTGCGCCTTTAAACTAACAATTCCTAAAAAAATGGTTATGCTACGAGAAAAATCGGGTATAATGCTTAGGCGTTAGTTCATAATGTATTGTTCTTAATTCATAGTATTAGTCGGGAGTATGTATGTCAGGTCATTCACACTGGGCTGGTATAAAATATAAGAAAGCGGCTTTGGACGCAAAACGCGGCAAGGCCTGGAGCAAAATATCTCGAATGATTATCGTGGCGGCCAAACAGGGCGGCGGGGATCCCTCTGCCAACCTGACCCTGCGATATGCGATCGACAAGGCCAAAGGGGCAAATATGCCCAAGGATACGATCGAGAAGGCGATCAAAAAGGGTACCGGCGATCTGGAAGGGATGAGTTTTGAAGAAGTGCTGTATGAGGGCTATGGGCCGAACGGAGTTGCGATTATGGTCGAAGCACTAACGGACAACCGTAATCGAACCGGGCCGGAAGTTAAGAGGCTGTTCGAGAAACACGGCGGCTCGCTGGGAACGAGCGGATGTGTCAACTGGATGTTCACGAAGAAGGGATTGATCACAGTTATCGCCGCCAACACCGATGAAGAGCAGCTTCTGGAAATCGCTTTAGGCGCCGGCGCGGACGATATGCAGGCAGTCGGAGAAGTCTTCGAGATAACCTGCGATCCGGGTGCTTACGAAGAATTGAAAAAAGCCCTGCAGGAAAAGGAAATACCGATCGAGATCGCTGAAATTTCCATGGTGCCTCAGAGCACAATCGACATTTCCGACGAACACACAGCAAAGAGAATAATTTCGCTGATGGAGGCCTTTGAAGACCACGACGACGTGCAAAACACATACGCGAACTTCGATATATCGGAGGAAATAATCGCCCGGATTTCGTAGTACATATTCCGCCTGATGTCACCGTGACGATGGTGACTATCAAGCGTTAATTAGAACGGCGGTCAAATGCCGGATTTTTTGGAAAGTTCTTCCACTCGCTCTTTGGCATAAAGATATTTATTTTTGTCGAGCCGGCTGACAACGTCCTCTCGTTCGGGATACATCTGCCTGAACTGGGCACGGTATTCATCTTCGATCTCGATTGCTTTTGTGTACTGCTCGATTGCACTTTCAGCGTTGCCCATCAGATCGGTAATGTGAGCCTGTTTGAAATGGAGCCGGCCGCACCCGGGATAACGCTCGACCGCCTGTGACGCGGTTTCAAAAGCCTTATTCAGCCAATCGGCCTTTTCCTGCTGTGTCGAGTTTTCTGCAAGGAGACGATATACCTCTGTGAGTCGCTCGAAGTTTTTGAAAGCGGCGTCGTTTCGCCTGATTGCATTATGCAGGCATGTTTCGGCACGCAACAGCAAATCCCGATTTTTATCCAGTGCCATCTCGTACTCGTCCAGATACAACCGGCCGTTAAGAGACAGTGCTGAAGAGCTTAGAACATCGTCGCCGGCAGCCTTATCCAAAAGTTCGTGAGCGTCTTCGAAATGTCCTTCCAATCTATTGCTGTTGGCCTGTCGTATCCAGGTTGTGCTTCTGGATACGGGAACAAAAACGTAGCTCAAATAAACCAGGCATGTCACCAGGGCGGCGACTGCTGTCAGTATCTTTACAAATGGCTTAGGTTTCAGAACGAGTAAAGGTCGGGATTTCGTATGCGAATCGATCACGATAAGACACGCCATAATAGCCCAGAATGTGGTCAAAACGCCCGGTTCGAAAATGGCAAAGTCAAACAAGTTGTGCAAAGTCACGCCCAGCACGGCACAGAAAACAGCAACGGTGGTATTCGTATTGCGTATCTCAGATTTCGAATCTCGCGTTTTAAGCAGCGGGCCTGCGAAAAGTACGAACGCGATGACAAAAACCGCCGCGGGCGCAATGTACATCGTGACCATTATATAGATTATAACGTCAAGCGACTCGGCAAACATTTCGGGCATAAGAAGCGGACGAATAAGCAGCAAAACCGTCGATACGGCAATCATGAAAATTATGGCCTGGATCCTGAATGCCGGCCTGAGCCGGTTCATTTCTACAGAGCCGGCAGCGGATGTAGCAGCGATCATTCTCCAGAGCGGCAAAACAAGCATAGCCAAAAAGCCTAGGAGACCGAGCGGGCCGTATTGAGTCAGAATGCTAAGCGGAAAATTGTGCGGATCGGCAACGGATTCCAATGCAGCGGCCGGTTTGTAATGCGGATAAAAATCTCCGAAATTGCCGGGCCCGACGCCTATAAGAGGATGGTCGGCGTACATTTTCGCGGACGCGTGCCAGTACTGCCACCTGACAAGCATGGAGCCGCCGCCCGGCAGCCGGCCGTGACTCAATCCGTACGAAACAATCGCCCAACCGACTACGACTGCAAGCAAAAGGCAAACCGCCAGGACGACTCGTTTGTGAGCTTTGAGCCAGTTGCCAAATAACAGAAACATGAAGAACGCCGCCGCGGCAAAGAACAAGCCGATTGCTGCACCTTTGCTGCGCGTCAGACCGAGGCTGAACAAGATGACCGCAATTCCTAAACCGCAGCCGAGAAGATACCAGAAACCGGATTTGTCGGATTGGCGATTTCTGAACTTGTCGATGAATAATGCAACAGCGGCAAATAACACCATCAAGGCGAACGAGCCGGCGGAATTACGAGTCGTGAAGAAACCGCGGACACCTTTGGAATACAGGCGATGCTCGAAATGAAACTGCTGAAAAGAACCAGGCTTTATGCCGAGCGGGTCGAGAAAACTTTGCGGATTCTCTTGATACTGCTCGATCGTCATCTGGTTGCTGACGAAGAATTGCTCGGCACATTGATAGGCTGATATAACGCCGAGAGCGGCAATGACGGCAAGCATCAGCTTGATTTTCGACTTTGAATCCAGTATCTGGACCAGCAAACAAGCCGTCAGCGGCGGCGCCAGAAATACAGCGATATCCGTCATTGCCAGTCGCTTGTCCGCTGCCGCCAGGCCGGCAACCAAAGCGCCTACGCAGAATATGCCCAGGCCGATTTCTATGCCGGTACGCCTGTAGATAAAGCTCCTGCCGCAGAAGCTCCATACAACCCATAAGACAAAGGCCAGTATCAGCACGGTCGATACCGATAAGCTGTAAAGATTGTCACCGAGATTAGCCGCGAAAGTGGTCGAATGCGTAGCCGGGCCCTCGGTAAACGTCGTGCGAAGCGCAATCACCGCCAGGCAAAGAGCAAGCAGGACATATTCAAAGTACGCCAGTGCTTTGCTCTTTGACGGATTCGGATTAGTCGGCTTCTTTGTCATTTTTGACGGTGGTCTCAAAGACAGCGATTATTGATAACACTAAAATTGTCTGCAGGAAAATCAGAATAGCGCTGGCTAAATTGACCTGGGACAAAAAAGTCGCTCCGAGGCCGGTGCAGAGCGTCGCTAAATACAACGTCAGAACTGTTTGGGTATCGGTCAGGCCGTGCCTTTTCAACCGGTGAGAAAAATGCTGAGTGTCACCGACGAACGGGCTCCTGCTCTGGCTTATGCGTAATAGAGTGACGCTGATGAAATCATATAGCGGAACGGCCATAACCAGCAGCGGCATAAAAACCGGATACCATTGGCCGCTTTGAGCTTCGTGATAATAGGTCGTGCGCAGAGACAGCAGTGCCACAAAAAAGCCTATAACAAGCGAGCCGGCGTCACCCATAAATATTCTTGCGGGAGGGAAATTAAAGACCAGAAATCCCAGCAATGTCCCAATAAAGACAAGTGCCAGGCCGCTGACGAGGATCTGGCCACTGAAAGCGGCGGCGGTAAACAGAATGGAACTTGCAATGACAGCGATACCGGCTGAAGCTCCGTCCATATTATCCAGAAAGTTAAAGGCATTGATAATCAGCACAATCCAAAAGGCCGAAAGAACATAAGCAATAATCCGGCTCTCAATAAAAAGCTCGACCCTTATATCTGCAAAGGTCGCAGCGACGAACGCAACCGCAAACTGAACACCAAGTTTGAAGAACGGACCCAGATGCCTCTTGTCATCCCACAAGCCCAGCACGAAAAGAATAACGATACAGAGCAGTATCACAAGAAGCTCATCGATTCTTGCTAAAAAGTCGGCGGGATCGATTTTAGCACGTTCGGCAAGCCAGCCAAAATGGCCCGGAACAACGAGGAACTTTACAACCATTATGGCGGCAAGAATCACTATAAAGATTGTTGCAAATATAGCGATTCCACCGCCGAGCGGGATAATATTCCGGTGGTACCTGTCAGCGGCCGGGCGTGCGACAAAATCTGTCCGAACGATCACCTTTTTCACAATGGCTGTTAGAACGGCAGACAGAGCAAACGAACCAATCAATAGAGCTATCGCCAATATAGCCAAACTGACAACTCCCTAAAAATATAAAGTTAAATGCCCCCCAGGACGGGCCTGGGGGCTAAGCTATGCTTTTTCGCGACGCGACGATTTTAGCTGCTCCAGCAGCCGGGTTCTGACTTTTTCAAAGAAATCGAAGTAACATTGCTGCATGTAGTCCGGGTAAGTATGATCCAAAGGCTTCCAACTGCCCTTGTCAAAAATCAATGTCACTTCGGCGTACATTTTCCTGCCTATATATATACGATGCGAATAGTTTTTTGTTGTGGCTAAAACCAGCTTGGAAGGCTCGATAATCCCGGGATCCAGGTTGACCGGTCTCGGTAGAGGAATGCTCAGAACTTTGGCCAATTTTTGCTCAAGCTTGTTTGTCCGGAGTTTGATTTTTGCCAGTCTGCCCGGATCAATGAGCTTTTCGATACTCAAAAACTGCCTTAATATCCGCGGGCCTGTCTGGTCCTTGTAATAATCCGTTTTGTCAAACGGCCAGACATCGCTCGTGAAATCGGCATTACCGAACTTGTCGGTCAGTATATCGGCTGCACTGTTCAGACACTGATAGTTGGCGGCCAAAACACCTATTACAAGCTTTACAGTATTAGGCTCTCTCAGCTTCCACATTGTCAAACATCGCAGATTCGCACGGCATACGCAAGAGACGCGATTTGATCCTTATTCTTCGGGACAAACTCGTGCGCTACATACCCTTTGTAGCCGGTCTCGACGATTGCACGCATTATCGCCGGATAATACAACTCCTGCGACTCATCGATTTCGTTTCGTCCGGGATTGCCGCCCGTATGGTAATGGCCGATGTAATCCTTATTATCGCGAAGCGTCCGGATGATATCGCCTTCCATAATCTGAGCGTGATAGATATCGTAGAGAATCTTGACACTCTCGGATCCGACTTCCTTACAGACCTCAACGCCCCAAGCCATGTTGTCGAACATGTAATCCTTGTGATTGACCTTGCTATTGAGATATTCGAGACAGATGGTGACTCCTTTCTTTTCCGCATATCCGGCAATTTTCTTCAAAGCGATGACCGAGTTTTCAACACCGACGTCGTCGGGCATGCCCGCGCGGTTGCCGGGAAAGGAAATCACGTTCGGATATTTGTACTCAGCGGCGGCATCAATTGCCGTGCGAATTTTGTCCAGGCATTCCTCATGGTTCTTTTTTCTATTGATCCCCTTAGTCAGGCCGTGCGTGTTGACCATCGAGCAGGCAAGGCCGTATTTCCTCAATGTAGGAAAGTCATTCGGCCCAAGCAGGTCGATTGCTTTTAAGCCCATTTTCTTGCCGATTACACACATCTCTTCGACCGAGAACTTGCCGTAGCACCATTTGCTGACTGATTGATTGATACGGCCATTCTTGACGACTCGTTCCACATCGTCCGCAGTGACGGCCTGCCCGGCACGAGTCAATGTGCCGGCAATAGTCCCGGCAGCGATTAGAGAACTGCTGCGCATAAAGCTTCGCCGTGAAAGTTTATTGTGGTTCATTATTATCTCCTTTTCAATATCAGACGTTCAACTGTTCTTTGAGTTCATTAACAAGTTCTATAACTTTGGCGGTCGCATCCTCGACGCTGACCTTGCTGCTTTCGGACTCTGATCGCAGCTTTATCTCGACATTACCTTCGGCCAGGGACCTCTGACCGACGGTGATCCTAATGGGGATGCCAAGCAAGTCGGCATCTTTGAATTTCACTCCACCGCGCATTGGCCTGTCGTCCAGCAATACATCAATGCCTTTGCCAAGCAACTGCTCATAAATGTCACCTGCGACCCGGGCAACATCTTCATGATCCTGATTCACAGAAGTAATAATAACCTCGCAGGGAGCGATGCTGACCGGCCAGATAATGCCGTTCTTATCATTGCCAAGCTCGATCGCCGAAGCAAAGATACGATTTATACCAATCCCATAGCAGCCCATGATACAGGGCTTTTCATGTCCATCTTCATCGAGAAACTTTGCTCCAAGTTTTTTGCTGTATTTTGTTCCAAGCTTAAAGACCTGCCCAACCTCGATACCTTTCTTAAAGAGCAGCTTTTTGCCCTTATACGAATCGCCCTGCCCGGCTAAGCGGATGTCGGCAACAGCAATATTTTCACCTTCAAGCGGAAAATCTCTGCCGGGCACAACATTTTTAATATGATAGTCGCTTTTATTGGCCCCGGCGATGCCTGCCGCCATTGCCGCTACAGCATGGTCGATAACCATTTTCGAAACCTTATCGGTTAAGCCTATCGGCCCGGCAAAGCCGACTTTTGCGCCGGTTACTTCTTGTATCTTCAACTCGCTGGCCAGGTCCATATGCTCACCGCCGATTATTTGCGTCAATTTCTCGGGATTCAATTCATGGTCGCCGCGTACGAGAGCGGCAATTGTCCGCTGCCCGGAACTGTAAATCAGCGTCTTAATCATATCGTTCGGCCGGGACCCGAGAAAACCGCAGACCGCATCAATGGTGCCGACATTTGGAGTGTGAACTTCCTCCGCTGGTGGAATCTCAGGATCAGCTTCTTCTTTCGGCAGCGCATCCACTTCCGCTCTTTCGAGGTTTGCAGCGTAAGAGCCGTCTTCTGTATAGACGATTGTATCTTCGCCCGATTCGCAGGGTATGGTGAACTGATGCGAGCCTGAGCCGCCCATCTCGCCGGATTCTGCCTCGACGATAACGTATTCGAGCCCGCAGCGTTTGAAAATCCTGCAATATGCATCGTACATTGCATGGTATGATTTATCGAGGCTTTCAGGATCAGCATCGAAGCTGTAGGCGTCCTTCATTATAAATTCACGGGACCGAATCGCACCAAACCGCGGCCGAAACTCATCGCGGTATTTCGAGCTTATCTGATAAATATTAATCGGAAGTTGCTTATATGACTTTACCTCGCCGGCTATCAGGGTCGTAAAGACTTCCTCGGCGGTAGGGCCGAGCACGTTCATCCTTCCGTGACGGTCCTCGAAGCGGAACATTGTCGGGCCATAATCAGCACTTCGGCCGGTTTTATCCCATAGCTCAAGCGGCTGCATAGACGGCACAAGAATCTCCTGGGCACCGGCTTTGTTCATTTCCTCACGGACGATTGCGATAATCTTAAGCAGGCTGCGCCAGCCGAGCGGCAGGTAGGTATATGTTCCGCTGGCAACCTTGCGGCACAATCCCGCTCGAATCATTAATTGGTGGCTGGCTACTTCGGCATCGGCAGGAATTTCTTTAACCGTAGGTATAAACATCCGGTTGTATCTCATATTTCGTCCCTTATGGCCTGTCAATCTTAGATCGTCTTATCATCAATTCAAAACTCAGTATGTTTAGAGCGATTTATAGTCCAAAAGACGAAGCTTTGCAAGGATATTTCACTTCCATCGGAGAACACGGAGTAACAAGCGGAAATTTGCGACTATTTTTTCTTGCAATATCATCGCTGCGAGTATAAAGTGTGTGCCAATCTATTTCTATTATGCTTAAAATCAGGGCGATTAGCTCAGTTGGTAGAGCAGCTGACTCTTAATCAGCAGGTCGAAGGTTCGAGCCCTTCATCGCTCATTTCCTGCTGCGGCTTTTATCGCCGGCTTTTATGATTGCCTGCTGAATGTCTTTTATGTAAGCTTGATTCATCCGGTCGAGTTCGTTATCATTTGCTGTCAAGGCTATAGGAAAATCAAAGGAAGGCAGCATCGGCGTTGACTTTTTCAGTTCCGGCAGATTCGCCGCTAATCCCTTGAACTTATGACCCCAGGCTTTGAGAGTCAGGTCGGCCTTGACCAGACCGGCAAACAGGCTGATATCTCCAGATTCGGGAGAGTCGGCAAACGGCCAGGACAGCCATCCATCGGCCAGCGTACGGGATGCTTCGATTTCCTCGTTTATCCAGCGAGCCTGCTGTTGTTCGCTAAGGTAAGGATGATGCTGGGGTGCCCCGCCGCCATACCATCCAAATTCACCGAGGACCACAGGCTTACCGATATGACAGTAGGCTAATACTCCCTGCAGATAGCCAATGTTTTTCCGCCGGTTTTGCTCCGATTCAAAAGGACTGCCCAGAGTCGGGTAGAAGTGAATAGTCATGAAATCGAGCCAGCGAGCTTGTCGGCGAGGATTGAAAGCGGCATAACGGTTTGGATTACCCGAACGTACCAGCGGATAAGACCACTGGATATACCCAACCGTAACCAGGTGAGTAGGATCAGCCCGGCCGATAGCCTCAACTTGGCGACGCACCCACTCATCGGCCAGATGCTCTCTAAAAAGTTGCCAGTCCTGCAACCTCGGATTTCCCTGATTTGGCAGATTCTCTGGCACCGCCACATTGCCCCACTCGTCGGCTTCGGTCAGTTCTTCACCCCAGGCGGCCTTCAGCGCTTTTTTGTTTGCATAGGTATTCTGCAACCAGGCGTTCCATTGTGGACGCCATTGTTCGACAAACCAGGGTATATGCGGCTCGTTAAGAAGGTCCCACGCAAAAATGGCCGGCTCGCCACGGTAACGCTGTGCCACAACAGTCCAAAAACGATCAAGAGCCTGCAGGGCTGCCTGGCCGGCGAAACGGTCCGGCTTCCAATAGTCGGGCTGGCCTTCCCAGTGGTCCGGGCCGGTAAGAATCAACCGTATGCGCTTCTCCCGAGCAATCTCAACGAGTGTGTCCAGTTTCGCAAGAGCCTGCTCTTCGATCTTTTCAGCGGTGGGTTGGAAACTGCCGGCAGTTAGAAAAATACGGGCACAATTAACGCCCATCCCGCTCATAACAGCAAAGTGCTGCCGAACCTTATCGGCATCAAACAGCCGCCAGAGTTTCGGAGCCCAGCCGGTGTGGGGATCGTAATAGTTCGTACCAAATGGAATGTAAGAACAGTCGGAATCAGCCTCTACGAAACCTTGTCCATCCGGTGCTGCTATTATCAGTTCCATACTCGGGCGATTTGTCGCTCCGATTGCGGTGAAATGCCAAATGGATACCCAAATCACAGAAACTATGAATCGACTCATTATCTAATATTCCCTTAAAAAATGCGCAGGCTTGCGAATATTGAGCCGTCCGTTATCTACAGACCCGCATCAGGCATTTAGAGCATCTCAGTCCCGCAGGCTTTCAATACGCACTCCAGAGATACAATACCTGCGGCGTGCCAAGCTCATACAGCGTGTTTCTGTCGAGTTTTAATAAGCTAGGTTTGCGGGTGCTCAAAATGTCGGTAAAAGTAAAAGGCTTGCGATATTCCACAACATGGGCCTTGTCAATCCCCGCCAGAGACTTAACCGACTCTACCGCCTCATCCAGATAGCCGATACCATCTATAAGCTTTTCGTCGAGGGCTTCCTGTGCGCCGAAAATACCGCCGTCAGCTAAGCGCCTGACCTCATTCACATCAAGCGTCTCTTTTCTACCTTCGGCAACAATCTGCACGAATCTCTCATAGGCGGGGGTTATGAGCTTGTCCTGCATATACTGAAGCTCTTCCGGGGCCGGCTGCCTGAATGAACTTGGCCAATCCTTCTTTGGGCCCGATTTGACAGTAACCGGAAGAACCCCGAGCTTTTCTTCCAGCAGTTCCTGGACAACAAGATACCAGCTTATCACACCAATCGAGCCGGTAATCGTGGTCGGCTCAGCTATGATTTTCTCACACGCAACGGAAGTATAATATCCCCCCGAAGCGGCAACTCCCTGCATAAACGCAACGACCGGTATGTTTTCTTTGCTACGGAACTCCCTGATTTGCTTATATATCTGGTCGCTGGCCGAAACCGTTCCTCCCGGCGAATTTACACGAACAATCAATCCTTTCACTCGCCTGTCCCGCCCGGCGACTTTCAACTGCTGGTAAATATCGCTGGAAAGCTGGCCATGAATTATGCCCTGCAAAGTAATCACAGCTATTTTATTCCTCGAAGGCCCCTCCCGTATCACTTCTTCGGTAAGCATTCCTCTTTGCCCTGTCGCAAAGATAGCGACTACGCCGATTAGCATTAACACCAGCGCAATATTGGCCATAACCGAGAATGCTAAAACAATGCCCCAGAAAATCCTCCATCCGGATCCCTTCCTTGCCGGTCTAATTGTCGGCGGGCTTGCGTTCAGGCCTGATATCGGCCCTGCCGGCTGCGGTTCCATCGGGCTCGACATATTGCTGTCCTGCTCAAAATCCATGATATTGCCTTTCAAAAAATTAACGCAGGCATTATAGAGAACATAATTTACGCTGTCAATCCTCGACTATTGTTGACCGAAAGAACATCAGCGATCATAATTAGAGCTGCGGGATTACTTTTATTTCAGCAAGGAGCGGAATGCACCCAACCGTCCAAACACATCTCTATATGAAATCTGCCGTATACTATTCAGGATTGCGGCACTACGGTTATAGTAACATCTGCAACATGAACGTCCAAACCAGGGGCAGTGTATAAAATTTTCACATTCTCAGCTTTTACACAAAGCTTCCGTACCGTCACATTTTCACTTAGATCAAGAAAAACTTTCGGATTGTCTATCCAACATGAATACTCTCCCGGCACCATACCGGTAGGCTTAACCTTGCACCCGAGTTCCAAATCAAAGTTAGATTTTACCCTGATATCAGTACACCCTTCGTATGTATCGAATTCTACTTGTTTCAGTTTGATAGACAGGTTTTGGCAATCCAATATCTCAACATACATACCAACATCCATTACCACAGGAATCGAGCATCTTTTCTCCGGCAGGTACAAAAGTGAACCGAAAACTCTTGCCTTACTTGTTGCTTGCATCGATACTGACAGTACCAACAATAATGTAACTCCAATTAGATTCTTCTTTAACATTTTTAGACCTCCTTGCCTAAAACCCTTATAACGAAGGGCATTTCCCTGGTGAGCGTTGAACATTTGAATACACTGACTGCAAAAAGAAAGGAGGGCCGCGAGCCATGCTAACCATAGCGATGATAGGGGGAAAACAAATAAGCCCCTCGTCCCAATGGGCCGAGCGATTGATGAAAGTACATAATCCGCTTTGTCCGGGTATGGCCGCGGACAATATCAAAATAATCCATTGACTACGTTTTCCTGTTTCCACGCCTCTATCTCCTACCAGAGGCCCTCCTCCTTGAGAACATAGCTAACCGGCCTTCACCTGCAATCAGGTTTAACCTCATCCTTTTAAAGCTATGTGTGGTGTGTGTATCATTTACCACGTATGAACCGCACGTCAAGAAAAAAATTGAATTAAAGGGCATATTCTGTGTTTTTTTAGGACGTTAACAACAAAACTGCAAATGAACAATACTTACGCTTACTGCCAAAGCCGGTTTGTGGTCAGTTCTTCCAAATGTTTTGTTGCGTTTTTGAGGGATTTAATGATTTGATCAATGTGCCGACAACTTCTGCCGTTCCAGAGCCAGTTAAGGATTCTTTCGATTCGGAACTCGTCTAATTGACGCCGGTCGTTGCAGGGTAAATCGTCAGGCAGATTATATTCTTCAGCTTTTTTAAGAAGGACAGCGATGCCGGCTATTGCTCCTAATGCCATATTCTTCGGCTCGATGCCGGATTCCATAGCCAGTTGAATAGTTCCAAATATCCGGCCGTCCATTTCGAGTTTCCGCAGCACGTCACGAGTAACTCTGGCGATAGTATCGCCGAGATACGGATTGGTCATTCGTACGAGCAGGTCCTCGGCAAAATCTTTGAAGCCGGCTTCGGTAAAAAGCTCATCTCCGAGATAAGCATACTTTTTTATCAGTGCCGCTCCGGATTCCTTTAAAAAAGCTTCTCTGCCGATTTGCATAACGACCTTGTCATCCTTAAGCTCGGTCATCGACCTGGCCCCCTTTACAGCACCGATAAAACCAAGCAGTGAATGTATTGCATTATGACCATAAAGCTTTGCTTCTTCGAAAGGCAGCAGGTCGTCTTTTTCGATGAAAACTTTGATACCGGGCTTAAAACCGGCAATATGCGTTCGGCTCACCATGATTCTATTGAACTGCTCGACAAGAAAGGCCCGCTCGATACCCGGGGCTATGGTCTTGAGTTTCAATTCGGAAATCTCGGCAGGATCCGCAACGACTCTGCTCATCTTGCCGATTACCGTGTTGAGAAATTGCACCTTTCCTTTTGACAGTGCAGCATTTTTGTCGCTAACGGCTTTTTCCAATATCTCTGCCGCGTGATTATTGTTTTCCGCGGTGTAAATAATCGTAGCTTCGGCGCTGCTGTTTTTAAGGCCCTCGGCTATCAGTGAAACAACGCTGTTAGCCTGGCCGGATTCATAAAAACTAACAGACGGCAGACTGGTAACGATTTCGGTTGACTGCGCCAGGACTTCGAGGAGGCTTTGCCTGTCCGCAGTAACGTTCGGATTCAGCAGTTCCACATTGTCGATTCGCAGCGGCTCTATACCGTTAACTTTGGCGACATTTACATAATAGCTTGCCTTGTTGGCTTTGACTGCGTCAACTAACTGAGCATCGATCTCCGCTATGAGAATCCTCTTAAAGTTGCCGCTTTGAAATGCCTCCTTGGCAAACAGTCCGCCCTGTATCGGCCCGAATCCGAAACCGGTAAATACGTGCCCGGCCATCATTACTGACCTGCGGCCTTTAAGAACTCGTTAATCTGTTTTCTGTCCGTAAGAATCGTCATTTCCAGATCGTAGGTCCTGCTCTTACCCGGGGCGAGGTGAATAAGCTTTTTCTGCTTTCGAGCGTTGCCCTGGCCGATCGGCGGATTTGTCCCCGGCTCCAGGGCCGTCACATACTCGCCGGACCCCCAGTGCTGCCAATTGCTCAGCCACGGCAATTGCTTCTTTTTATAATTGAGAACAAGCGCCAGGCCGAGCTTTCGATTATACAGGCCGGCATTGCACATTCCCTTCTTATCGCCGGTCACGTCGATAAACGCGCAACCTTCGCCGCCGCCCCGATGACTGTCGAGCAGCCTGGAGCACTTTCGGAAATTGCGATTGCTGTTGAAAACCGCGTTATCCATATCCAGCCCGCGTGACGCCCAGTCGCCCTTACAAATGATTTCAGTGCCTTCATCAACAAGAGGCCAGCCATAGTTGCAGTGATATAAGATCATATGCGGCGCCGGCGTATTGCCAAGATTCGTAACCACATCGTGAATTCGAACAGCCGGCTCGCCGAGAGTGCCCGATATCGTACGCCTTAACTCCAGATTAGGCCCGAACACACGGGACTGCTTAACCACGGCGGTAATGCTCATCGAAAGTTTTCCCACGAGCAGGTCCGGCTGGACAACCGATTCGATTCTTGCCGGAAGATTGCTTATGCGCCCGTGCAGGCCGCGGTCGCCGAATTCATCGCTTTCGGGACCTCCTATATGAGTCAGGCCGCACGTCGTCAATAAACCGCCGCCAAACGAATACAGCCATTCCAGTCCACGATTCGCGTCCGGCCGGGGTGCTGTTACGCCCGTGTGGCTCAGCCAGGCAAGGCTGTACTGATTATAGAAAGCATCAACAATATCCAGCCCCCTGTCGATCACTACCTTATACCGAAGCCCGGCCCCGGTATTCACCCAGGCGATTCGCGTCCCTTTAGCAGGGCCGTTGTCCAGAACCGAGGTTTCAATGCCTCCGACCTGAGCGACATTATTAACTTTATTCTGCCAGTTAAATCCATGGTCCTTTTTGGCCATCTGTATTCCCTTTCCTTTCTAAAATCGCCTAACTCAAAGCGTCCTGCAGCTCGTCGAAACTCTGATACGTCACGTCACTGCGAACGATCTTAAGCATCTTATCATAAGCATGGATATTGCCGTACCTGTCTTCGAGCGGGGCTTTGATAAACATCGACGCGAACAAATTGCCCATCTGCACCGCTTCGGTGAAGTCGATCGAGCCGGTCTTAAACTCGTCCAGATGAGAGGTGATATAAGCGATAAGCCCCGCCCTGAACGAGTCTCCGGCCCCGACAAGATCAACAACCTCCCCCGCCATAAACCGGGACTTGATGCGATTGGGACCATCGACGGTTTCATCCTTATATAAGTGCTGTTCATAGGCGCCGTCGCTGACTGTTACGCCGAACAGTTTTGTTCTGCCGTCTTTGCGCCAGAATCTCTCAGTCAAAAAGTCGAGAAAATGTACGTTGTTTTCATGCTCTTCGAATTCGCTCCATTTTCGTCCCGGAGCAAGCGTATTTTCGATCAACTTGGCCTCATCGCAGGAGGTGAAAAACAAATCAACCTCCGGCAAAAGCGGCTCCAGCAGCCGGTACTCCTTGACAGCAATGCCCTGCTCGATCAGCTCGTGAGGATTCCCCGTCAAAGTGTGGCTGTCCACAATTGTAACGGCGCCGTTGCCGCGACACCATTTGATAAATTCAGCCAAATCCCGCCCGCCATTGGCATCGCCCCGGTCCGACAAACCGGAGTACATATAATAAACCATTCTGGGCCGCAATCGCTCGACGGCTCCTTTGAATATCTCAAAATCATAATCGTCATTGGCGCCGGGAAAATAGGCGATCCCGCCCCTGTCCTGACCGATGGTGCTGTGAATAAAAGTTGTCCCCGTGTGTAAATCAGGATGGATGTACGTCTGCGACATATCGATACCGTTGGCTGTCATAACATCGTGGAAAAACCTGCCCTGGGTATCCAGGCCATCGTAATCCCCCCTGCCGAGATTCACCCCGACGGCAACGTTCAGTCCCGTCCTGGCGATCAGAGGAGCAGTATTGCCGGGCCCGCCCGCCGTTGCGAATCCGTGTTCGATCCATTCGGCCAGTTTCTGCTGGGAATAGCCCGGCATATCTTCGGTCTTGCATTTGGCCAAGCCGCCTTTGCCTACCAGCTCATCGGCAAATTCAAAATCCGGCCTTCTTAAATCCGTCACAGCCGTGTTTAAAATCAAAACATCTGTTGACATATACGAGTTCTCGCAAAACGCTGTGTCATTATTTTAGTGCATTTCGGCTTCGCATTTTCCTATTGCCGGCCTGTAGAAATTGAACTGAACATTCGGATGCCCGGCTAAAAGCGACATCGGCACCGAACTGTCCGCTATTTTCCTACCGATCATCAGGGTTGTCAATCTCATGCCGAAAGGATTATCGTGCGTACCCGCCTGCCAGATCGAGACTTTCTCCGCCTGCCAGGTCTGGACGGGCCCGACGGTAATCGCCCTTGTCGGCACGCCGGTCACGACTCCGCCGCCGCTGGTCCGCGCGTTCTGCATCACGGTTACCGGGTGCAAATCCACTACGCGTGTCGTAAGCCGGCCGTACTCCTGTGGCGTCGGCGGTTTGTCCTTGTAATCGCCCTGGCGATTCACCGGGTCGTTGAACGCCCAGTGCTTAATGTCACCCTGCCCCCCCTGCATTACGACGCAGCGGGCGCCGTCCCAGCTTTTAATATACTCGCTGGCATCGGCCCTGGGAAAATGAATGTTGGATTCCGGCATCCTGAGCTTATCGTCAATACGATTAAAACAAAGCTCCATATCCGCTTTTGCAAAGGACAAAGGGTGCGATACAGGCACTTCCCTGCCGTCCAGGTACCACTCGTCCATGCCCCAGAAATGGGCGTTCTTCAGATCCAGGTTCAATTCATTGACGAGTCGCGCCACAAGCGGAAGCTGCTCGGTGGGCCCGATCGGCCCGCAGATTCCCGTGGGATTATCAGCCGTCGCCTGTTTCCACGCCACAATATATTCCAGCGCTTCGGCCAGGTAGAAATCCTCAAGCGTGTCATAAAAGACCACCTTGAAACCCTCCCTGCCCAGGCTGGCCATATCTTCAGCCGTGAGTTTCGCCGCATCGTTGAGAATGTCATCTTCGAGCGTGGTATAATCCCACCAATCGGGCGCCAACATGCTGATTTTTCTTGCCATTGACGATCTCCTTAAACGATATGAACCAAGTCACCCAGTTCGGTCTTGAGGATATTATCCTGCGGATACGCGTGACCCAGATGCTGCCTGAAACCTTCGGCAAAGCGCGATTTTATTTCCCGGCCTCTCTTTTCGCCAGATTCCTTCATAATGTTGACATATTCATCCATGCCGTGATGTGTCATAAGCCAATGCCGCTGGCTTTCATGGCAGCAAAGCATCTTCTCCTTGGTGTCCATCACGCCGGTAATATCGACTATCGTGCCGGCCTTAATCTCCGTGCCGAACTTGTCCTTCCGATCGGCCGGATCCATATAATAAAGATGCGGTATAGGCTCAAAGGGCTCGGCGCCGGGCGTCTCAACATTCACAACTCCACACGCAAAACAGGCCGTTTGAGTAATCTTGCTGGCCATTTCGTGGTCAACCATGTAATCCGACGGGCTCGTGGTAAAGACGATTGCAGGTTTGACCTTGCGAAGCAGCTCAATCGCTTTGAGCAGCGATTGCCTGTCATACAAAATGAAGATATCGCCCTCTTCAAGGCAGTGATAGCTGCCGTCTAAAATTGCCGCGGACTTGGCGGCTTCGCCCTTTCGAATCCTGCTGATCTCTTCCCTACTGTACTGCACCGTCCCGCAATCTCCCGGCGCCATTGTAGCAATGTGAATCTCCCAGCCTTTCTGATGCAACAATGCAAGTGTCCCGGCACAGAAAAACTCCGCATCGTCGGGATGCGCACCTAAACTTAACACGGTCTTATTAGTCGTCATATTTCTGAAAACCTTTAACAGTTTTATTTACCCATCAGGTGGTTGATTATCAGCATATCCAGTTCTTCGTAATCCCGCTCGGCGATCAACTTCTCAACTTTGCCCTTGTCCAGACTTCGGACAAGATCGAGAAGGTGCAGGAAAATCGTTCTGCTGTTGGATAAATGCTTGGTGGCAACTTCCTGCTTTTGGGTACGCATCGCTTTAACATCCAGGCCGACAAATTCGCCGCCTTTGCCGTAATTGTATTGATCGAGAATGCGCACCTGATTGAATGCCCTTCGCAGGTCCACGGAGCCGAAGCTCTTATCCTCGTCGAATTTCAGGCCGTTCTGGTCGTTCAAATGTACGGTAAACAGCTTGTTATAAGCAAGGGCAAAACCCATTTCATCCGAAGGATCGAGCCCGGCAAGAATTGCATGTGCAGTTTCGATATTGACTCCGACCCGCTCGGGCTCATCCGTCAGGTAACTGATTGCAACGGCATGCCCGGTCGTCGGGATATACGCCTGGTCCATAGGCTCATTCGGCTTCGGCTCAATTGCGATCTTAACGTCGGGATTATAAACGAGCATGTCATTTATTGCCTCGGCGATCCGCTCTACTGCAAGTTTGCTGTCCTTGGCTTCGCGAATATACGTCCCCTCGCGAGCAAGCCACAGCACTACCAGTTTGCAATCGAGAGCGGCGGTAATATCGAGCATTCGCTGATTGCGCTCTTTCGCGTAAGCACGACAGGCCGGGTCGTTTGATGTGTAGGCACCGTCGATTGTTTTATCGCCCTCCCACAATCTTGGCGCCACAAACTCCGCCACCAACCCTTCGCTCTTAAGCATATCTCGCACTTCTTCCGCCTTTTTGACGATCTGCTCGGGGCTCAGATCATCCATGTCCGGCACGGCATCGTCATCGTGAAACTGCACGGCTTCGAAACCCAGCTTTTTATACAGCTTTAGTTTCTTACCGAAAGCGATACTATCTCTGACCGTCGGTCCAAACGGATCGGCTCCCTCGTGGATATTCCACGGCCCAAATGAAAAGCGATATTCTCTATCCATTTTATTTCTCCTTAGTTACGAAAAGTAATCATAAAATTCGAGGCATTCCTCAAAGCATGTCTCTTGTCTTTCGAAGCCGCACACATCTTCCAGGATCGCGCCGGCCCCTTTCTGAGCAATGATCCGGCCAAGTTCAAGACTCTCTGCGTCCGCCGGATCACGATAGTGCAATGCAGAGCCAATCACACGGGACACCGGTTCGGTCGAAAGAGCATGCCGTCGCAGTAAATGCGCCAGTCCGGCCAAACGCTCCTGCGATCCCAGCTTTCGCAACGGATTACGAGCGACTCGCTGAACTGTATCGGCAAGGTCCCGATTGGAAAAACGCCGGTTCATCAACTCGTCAAGATGCCGCTCCAATCCGGCTTCTTCTAAACCGAAAGACTCAATAAGGCATTGTTTAGCAACATTCAACAGTTTTGTCAAGTTCTTTCTGATTTCAGGTATTTCCAGGGCCTCGTACAAAAAGTGACAATCGGAAAGATAGCCGAAATACGCCAGCGCCGCGCCGCCGGCATTACTCGTATAAAGTTTGCGGGCGTAAATGGCCTCGATTTTGTCGGTAAAAGTTAATCCTTCAATCCCGCAAACTTCGCCGCCCTGCTCTCCTTTCCATGTCCGTCTATCCACGTAGAACGTCTGGCCGCCTTCAGCGATTAAATCAAGCTCGTTTTCCCCGCCTTTAACCATGCGTTCGACAGAGCAGCGAACACAGGCAAAACTCTCTTCGTCGCATCCGGCTTTCAGTAAAGCTTCGGCAAGCACTTTTTCGGCATCGGGCCAGTTCTCACACAGCAGAATATTCAGTGGTCTGCCTCGCTGCTTCGAGGCACCCGCCAATCCTAACGTCACTATCCGAGCGACGGTTTCGAGATTCCGGCCTCCGACGGCGGTTGCCATGAAAAGACAATTCGCCAGAGCTTTTGAGATTTCCCCGCTCTGTTCGGGCGTTAGAACCTCGTAACCGGATACATGAGACTCCCTTTTTTCCGCCCCCGTTACATGCACAATGTAACCATCAACCTCGCTTAGACGTCGAGCCATTTGCGCGTCAGCCTCAACGAAGACCGGCGTCAATCCATTCGCCGCAAGCAGTCTGGCAATAAAACCACGCCCGACGGCACCGGCACCAAATATAACAACGCTATCTTTCATATTATATCGCCGAGAGACAGGAAACAGGACATGACAATTCCATGCCGATGCTCCCGTCACCGCACAGATTCTCCGGTAGTGCTTTGTTTCTGCTGTAAAACCGCGCCGGCGTGACGGGCATAATGGGCGCGGAGGTCGTTCGCGTATTCTTTCAGGATTTTTCCGCCGAGCCCTTCATAATCGCCGCAGCGATACAGGGCGCGCGCCAGTATCAGCTCACGCAGTGAGTTATTTCTCGTTATCGTATCGGTGGGGTTTGACGGAATTCCGCGACTGGCCCGGTCAATATCGGTGAAAGCATGACCTTGTACGCCGGGTTTGGCCAGCAGCAGAGCCAGAGGTTTCGCGGCAGCCGGTTCGCCAAGGCTCTCAAGTGCCATCGCCACCGCCCGGCAATGCGAGAACTCACTATCTACGTTGAGCTGCTCGACTTTCTCCAAAATCGTCTTCAGCGCACGCCTATCCCGCGTTCGGCCCAGAGCAACGATCAGGCTGTCAAGCTCACTCATGCTCATTCCGTATTGGCCCATCCCGGTGTAATTCCAGCCCTTGTCCCACTCGCGCGACCGCACCGCTTTGGCCAGAGTGCCGGCACCCGCCGGGTCACCCAGCATACCAAGAATATGGGCGTACGCAAGCTTGCTCTTTTCGGCCTGAGCATTCTCATAAGCCTCCTTGAGCAGCGGCAACGCCTGCCGTCGGTGAGCAAGAACAATCTCCAATCCTGCGAAGTCATTCACAACACGCTCGACGGCCTCAGCAATCTTTTCCTTAGGCAATGGAAACGAATCTTTGTCTGTCAGAATCCTTTCCGGCAGATTCCCCTTCTCAATAAGATGCTTCTGAAGTGCCTTTATATCGATATCACGTATTGATATTCCGTTCTGGGCAGCCATAGCCGCAGCCTGCCCCGCCGCGTAGCCCTGGTTCTGGATATCGGGCTGCATCCGGATGACCGGCATGGCGTCACGATGAGCGCTTACGCCAAGCCCCGTGACCAAAATACCATCCAGCCCCTTCGGCAACAAGCAACGGTAAGGTACGTTCACGAACATTTCTTCCCTGTCCGGCGGTTTTATCAGGAAAACCGGATGAATTGTAAAGCCGTGCGAATCGAAATTACTTCGAGCGATTACTATGGTGTCGGGATAGGTCCGCCCGAGCGTGATATCCATCGGCGACATCGTAAAATCGCCGACAATCCGACGACGCTCACGGGTATCCGGCAATTGGCCCAGATCATAGGCATCTTTGTATTTCTTCTTCGCCATAACGAATGCACGCCAGACATCGATTACATCGGCGTCATCTATGAACGTCCAATCAGTGTTAGTGTATCCGGCACCAAGCTCATGTGGCGGAAGACCGGCGCCCTGGACGGCGACGTTTGTGCCGTCGGTGTAAACGCAGGCAGCGCCCGCCGCAGCGGCAATATCGGCATTTCCCGTCGAATCGATAACAACCCTTGCAAGGACCACTCCTCGTCCGGCGGCTGTTGCGACAACCACTCCCTTGACGCGCCCGTTCTCTACAAATGTGCCGCAACCGAGGGCGCCGAACCAGATATCCGCCCCGGCTTCGCGTAATTGGCTGCGATACCATTGTTTCTTCCATTCGATATTCCATCCGCCGCCTCGCGGTTTTTCTCCTGCTTCGAAACCGGCAATTCCATCGTCGATTTCTTTGGTAAATCCTTTGAGATAGCCATAGTAATACTTGCTGATAAAACCGGTCGTTCCCACGCCACCGAGGCCGTGCAGGTACTCGACGACAAGCGTCCTGGCTCCCTTTCGTGCCGCGGCAATACCTGCCGGGGCGCCGCCCGTGCCGCCGCCGATTACCAATACGTCATATTCTCCGAGTACAGGTATGGCACGTCTGCCGACGGAAATTTTTTCAGATGTTTTTGTCTGCGAACGTATCCCACCGAGATTCTCGCTAACATCTCCTGAAACAACCGACGGTGCTGTTTTGTCGGGGAGCCTCACATTTCGCGGTTCCGGCATGGTTTTCGCCTGCGAAGCGGCGGCGGCACCAATACGATTGCCCGCTTTCATTAACTCCAAAGGTCGAAGCAGCTCTTCTGCGGCTTTTCGTGATACATCCGCGCAGCCACCAAGCACAAACAAACTTGCGACTCCCCTTGGCCTGAATACATCCAGATTTACCTTTTCTGAGCTGGGCCATGAACCAGACAGGCTTTTCTTGGCTTTGACCGGGTCCGGCGGGACCTGAAAAAGGGTCTCCGAAGCATCCACCACACCCGGATCCCATGTTCTATCGCGGGCAATCTGTTCGGCCTGGGCAAAGGATTCATATGAGCCGTCCTTCATCGCCAGTTCGAGTGTGTACTCGACAGCATCCCGGCTGCGGCCGACTCTGGCAGGGATCGGCGAGGGCATTTTCCTGCCCTTGATGCCCGGACCGGTCTTCAATTGTCCGCCGACTACAACACGCCGAAACGTATGCAATCCGGCAGGATAGGGCTCAAAAGCAGCGCCTGCTATTCTGGCCACACTAGCTCGCGACGTAGCATCAATGATGACCTTAGCTTTCACCGCCTGCCTGCCGGAACGGTTGGCCATCACAATACCCGCCGGCCTGCCCTTATTATCAGTAAGCACATCCGTTGCATAGCAGCCATAGAGAAACTGCACGCCGGCTTCGAGCAGCGCCTCATCCAGCGTTCTCTTGACCTGCATGGGTGTCGGCGGCATCCGCAAGTGCTCGCCGGGCTGGGCGGCGGAATTCTCATCCTCGATTAAAATCTCGCCCAAAAGCACCCGCTCGACATCAGGACTTTTCTGAACGTAAAATTTCACATAACGGGCCTGCCCGGTCACCGGCGCCGAAAACATAACGGGTCCCCACGGCTCGGGAAGAGATTCGCCGAGTCTCTCATTTCGGATGACTGCGGCCTGCTTCCAGTTCTGCTTATCCCCGCTCACTGAAACACCGATGCGTTGCACTTCGAAATCGCCGGTGAGCCTGGGGCTGCGGCGCTGGTAAGCCATGATATGGACTTTCCTGAGTTTACGTTCGGTTCCCATGTCGGCAATGATAGTCACGTCGCCGTCATATTGAACGCTTTGCGTGCTCGCACTGTGCCATTTGCCGTCGGTGAGCAGCGACGCCGGCTGCGTGTCTTTATGCATGGCAGCGAACGGCTTGTCGGCCTCATAGACCAGATCAACGGAATTATTCGGTACTAACGGCATAGCCGGCTCGGCATAAACCTTCCTCGCAAGGGGCAAACTCGGCACTTCACCCGGCATTAACCAGAGCCGGTACGTGCCGCAGATATCCTCGCCGAGGTACGGACGTTCGGCGGCAAGAAAAACTTTCGCCCCACGTTCAGCCGCCGCTACCGCCGCTGCTACACCGCCTGACGTCCCGCCTACAACCACTACGTCAACGTCGTAAGCAACAGGAATATTCCTCGGCGATTCATTTACCGCTTTTTCATAACCGCTGCTCACAGCTTGTTCGGTGCCGGAAACGCCACTTTGAGAGACTTTCGAACATCCCCCCTGCAAATAAAGCAGACATAACAGCATCGCAAGCAGTATAATCTGAATATATTTCTTCACTTCCAGATCCTTTCAACAAACAACTTCAGTTGCCCCCTTTACTTCTTTCCGTCCTGAACAGCTCTCGCCCGATATTCATACATCGCGGCAAGAATCGCGTTCAAGTTGTTATGTTAACCGACATTAAATTGATTGTAAAGATTCCATCATTTCCAATAAGATTCATTAATTTACTTTGAGTTTTTCTCATAACGCCTGAAAAATAATATATTTTTCCCTTGATACAATGGCACTCAATTTGATATAAATATATGAAGTGAGGTTTTGTTATTTTTAGACGGGCATTTGATGTTTTTAGTCTTCCGGTTTGAGATTTCTATAGTTTTCCAGGGATTTTTCAAAAGGCGCAGAACTAAGGAAAAACAATGATGCTGCCGGAGTTGCATCATTCACAATTACTGTTTTCACCTTTCAATTGATCATTCATATTGAGATTCATAGAGGAGGCGAATAAGGTTGTTGTCGCCAAATGTATATGGAAGGAGTATAGCACAGGTAAAAAACAATAAAGGTCGCTTTGGTGATTGGCCAAAGCATAATCTCTAATTATTTTAACTTTTTTTGAATCCCGCCCGTCGAAGACGGGACGGGATGAAGGAGGACTATTATGATTACAAGAAACAGAACTGTATTGACCCTCGCCGTCGAGGCGATGGCAATGCTTGTCCTCACAGCCGCGTCGGCCAACGCGGCTCTCGTTGTTGAGGAACAGTTTATCTACGAGGCTGCAATGCTGGATACCCTGAACGGCGGAACCGGTTTTGACGGTCCCTGGATCGCAACGAAGTCCCACGGCAGGGATTATTACGTCGGATTAACAGAATTTGCAGACCAAAAACCTCTCAACGACGACTCGGGTCTGTCATTCTCAACACTGCCCGTGGCCGGTAGCACCCTGTCCCGATTTGGCAGTGCAGGCAGGACTGAAGCACACCGAACGATTTCCGCCGCATCGCAGGCCGCTCTCACACGCGACAACACGACGATCTGGTTTAGCCAACTCTTTGCGGGACCTGCCGCCAATCGAGGTGCGATGTTCATTTTCGGAACGCAGCCGCTCAATCATACGAATCTCTATACGATGCCTGCCCCCGGTAGTGGTTTTGGGTTCTCGATCCACAGTCCTTCCGATGGCACCATCAGCGCGGTTGCCTTCAATAACAGTGTTGACGTAACCATTGAATCGGGCGTTTTATATACACCAGACCCAACAACAGCGGTTAGTCTGATTGTTGGCAAAATCAATTGGAAGCCCAATGGCACGCCCGATGAGTATTTCCTCTTCAACGTCACCGATCTGTCCACCGAACCGGCGGAGGCGACGGCTATCGCATCGATCACTAATCTGGATTTTGACCAGTCGGCCTTTAATCAGATCGCACTGTGTGATGGCACCAACTCCGTCACCGATGAAATCCGTTTCGGAACCAGCTTCGCCGATGTGATGGGCGTTGTTGAGAAGGCCTCCAACCCTGGTCCGGAGAACGGCGCCATGCTTGTCGAAACTTGGATTACCCTTAGCTGGTCGCCGGGAAGTTCTGCCATCTCGCACGATGTGTACATGGGCGATAATTTCGACGATATTAACAACGCCAATCGGGACTCAGATCTATTCCGAGGCAACCAGGGTCTGGATAGCTTGTTTTATTTTGCCGGCTTTGCCCCAGGTGCCTACCCGGACGGCCTCGTCTCGGGCACTACTTACTATTGGAGAATCGATGAGGTCAATGATGCGGACCCGAATAGTCCCTGGAAGGGCGATGTCTGGAGCTTCACGATTCCTTCCAATAAAGCCTATGAACCTATTCCCAGTGATGGCAGCAAATTTATAGACTCAGACAACCTGACTCTGACCTGGACGCCCGGTTTCGAAGCGGTAATGCATACCGTGTACTTCGGCGACGATTATGACACCGTGGCGAATGCCACCGAAGGGGAGCAGCAGACACTTGCAACCTTCAGCCCAGGGCCGCTTGAAACAGAGAAAACGTATTATTGGCGAGTCGATGAGCTCAACGAAGACCAGAGTACACACACAGGCGAGGTCTGGAGTTTCAAAACAATGCCTGATATACCCATTGCCGATCCCAATCTTGTCGGCTGGTGGAAGTTCGAGACCGGCACGGGTAACAAAGTTATCGATTTTTCGGGCCACGGCAATCACGGAACAATTGTTGACAAGGTTCTTTGGGTTCCCGGCCAATTCAACCTGGCGCTGGAGTTTCTCGGTGACAACCAGGGACACGTGGAACTGCCGCCGCGAATGGTCACCACGGCCAGTGGTTCTGTCGCTATGTGGGTCAACACCGATCAGACCGGGATCGGCGACGCTTACTCTGAAGGTATGTTCTGGTATGGAACCGAGACGGTCGGCGATGGTTTTGGCGGTGAGAATGAGATTCATATCCACAATCAAGGTTCCGGCGCGTTGGGCTTCTGGATGAGAGGGGCCACTGATGTCAGTCTGGACGGTCCTATGCTTGCCGGCACCGGCTGGAACCACGTGGCAGCAACGTGGGATCGGACAGATGGTTGCAGGTTGTATTTCAACGGCTTACAAGTTGACTTCCAGGCATACACCGGCAACGTAGCGGATCTGGCTGTGATTCGATTGGGACGACCCGCCAGCAACTTTCGATTTCACGACGGCCTCTTGGATGATGTCAGGCTGTTCGACCACGCGATCACCGCTGCACAGGTCAACGAGATCATGACCAAGGGCGAGGACCCGCGTAAAGCAGGCGCCCCGAGCCCGGGCAACGGTTCCGTGGCGACCCTAACCGTGGCGGAGATGCTGACCTGGTCTGCAGGAGAAGGCGCATCCCAGCACGATGTCTACTTCGGCGCCGACCATGACGCGGTCGCCAATGCTACCGCTGACTCACCCGAGTTTCAGGGCAATCAGGCCCAGACCAGCTTGTCTGTTGCTGGTATGATCGAGTTCGGCGGCGGAGACTACTACTGGCGCGTCGACGAGATCGCGGCCGACGGAACCGTGTACGCCGGAATGATCTGGAAGTTCACGGTGCCGGACTACCTGATTGTGGATGATTTCGAGGCTTATGACGTTAACAACAATGAGATATGGTGGTCGTGGAAAGACGGGCTCGGCTATCCCGCTCGCGACGGTATACCGGCCTATCCCGGCAACGGGACCGGTTCTACTGTAGGCGACGAAACCACCGCTTCTTATACCGAAGAGACGATAGTTCACGGAGGTGGTAAGTCAATACCGTTTGCATACGACAATAATAAGCAGGGATTCGCCAACTATTCAGAGGTAGAATTGATATTGATGGCTCAGCATGATTGGACCGAGGAAGGTGTTGCAGAATTATCAATCTGGTTCCGCGGCGATCCGTCAAACGCTCCTGAACCGATGTATGTAGCCATAGCCAACAGTGCCGGCACTCCTGCGGTCGTGGTCCACGATGATCCGGCAGCAACACAAATCGATACCTGGACCGAGTGGGTTATCCCGCTGCAGGCCTTTGCCGATCAAGGTATTGATCTGACCAATGTTGACAAGATTGCGATTGGCTTAGGAACTCAAGGTAATATGGCAATCCCCGGCGGCCCGGGTAAGATGTTCTTCGACGATATCCGGCTGTGCAGGCCGAGAGATGCTGCTGAATAGTGTGCCTCGTCTCCGCTCGGTATGAAGACTTTCTTCACCCTGAGCGAAGTCGAAGGGCAGGGCCTATATGGATTGATTCGATATAGGCCCCGGTTGTTTTGCTAATGTGCAATTACGCTCGATATTCTAAAGACCGGCAGTAACAACGCTATTGCAATCGTACCAATAATCGTACCCATGATTGTTATCATTACCGGCTCTATCAGTGCCATAACGTTTCTTATAGAACCTTCGAGCTTTTTTTCGTAAAACACTGATATTTTATCGCAGACATGACCGAGCTTGCCGCTTTTTTCCCCCGCTCGAAGCATCTGGATAATACCCGGCGCAATTAATTCACTACCCGGCGAAATCATTATGGATTCCGACAACTGGTAACCGTCCCGGATCTTTTCATCTACCCCCACCCAAAGCCGCTGAAAATAGTAATTCTGACATGAGCCCTGTATAACTTCTATCGAGTCGAGCAGGCTCACGCCCGTATTGACCATTGTCGCCATGATGCGCATACTGCGGGTTACCACGGTATCAACAAACATTGTTCCCAACACAGGCGTACGAATTTTGATGAAATCTATCACACGCCGACCAGCCAAAGTCCCCGCCCAGTAATACAATCCCGTTGCAGCAAAAATAGCCACTGTCAAGACAGCGGTCATTATCTGGAAATTACCCAGCGTTTTACTGAAACTAACTAATATTTGAGTGAGTTTTGGCAGCGCAGCTCCCCTTGATTCATAAATCCCCATAAATCTCGGTAATACAAAAAACATCAACGTGCCTGTCGCGGCCACGGCCATTAGCGCCATAATGAAAGGATATGTCATAGCCCCTTTGATGCGTTTGCGGGTTTCGGATTCGAAGCCCAGATAACCGCTGAGCACATTGAGCATTTCCGCCATTCTGCCGGAAGCTTCCGAGGCCTTGACCATGCTGATAAACATCGTATTAAAAACTTTCGAATACCCGGCCAGCGCCTTCGAAAAATTATCGCCGCTTTTGACCTTTTCAGCGACATTCATAATTATCATTTTGAATGTCCCATGCTCAGCCTGAGCCGCTATAGCATCAAGAGCATCACTGAGCACGACACCACTATCAAGCATAACAGACAACTGCGTCGTGAACAATATAAGCTCACTCTGTTTGACCTTGGCCCTATATAAATCCGAACGTGCCAGAGTTGCAGATTGTTGTAAGGCCCTGTTATAATCCTTTGACATTTGTGAACCTGAACTACGCTCTACCTCATCGAAGTTACCGAAACGGTCAACATTTTTCCCCTGTCTACCGTCTGCAGACGTTGACTTGCGGCCATTCTTTGTAGAATCAGATACTTCTGAAGATTTTGTTGCTGGAAAAGTCATAAATTCTTATCCCGCTTCACAGAGAACACACTCAGCACTATCACGAGCATCATAGTTCCTCCTGGGTCGTTCTTAACACTTCCTCGATAGATATAATTCCCGCTTTTACCTTTTCAATTCCATCGGCATGCAAAGAAATCATTCCATTCTGAAGCCCCTTTTCTCTCAACTTTTTCAGGCTTGACCGATCATTAATCATCTCCATAATTTCCTCGTTCGGCACAAACAGCTCTTGAATGGCAATTCGGCCGGCATAACCGGTGTTCCGGCACTTTTTACAACCTACGCCACGATAGAAATTCTCGATTTTGCCATGATCTTTTTCTACGACTTTCTTTATACTCACAGGCGGTTCATACTCGGTCTTACAATTCGGACATATCTTCCGAACAAGTCGCTGGGCCAGGACCGCAATCAGCGAAGCGCTCAAAAGATAGGTAGCAACCCCTAAATCCAGCAAGCGCGTCACCGCTCCCGGCGCATCGTTCGTATGCAGAGTTGACAGAACCAGGTGGCCTGTTAGTGCCGCCTGTACTGCGATATCGGCTGTTGCTTCATCACGAATCTCGCCGACCATTATAATATCAGGGTCCTGTCTTAACAGACTCCGCAGGGCCGTTGAAAATTGAAAGCCTGCGGCCTGGTTTACCTGAAATTGATTGATGCCGGCTATATTACATTCCACGGGATCTTCAACTGTGCAGATATTAACCTCTTCATTGTTTAACTCGGACAATGCAGCGTAAAGTGTAGTATTTTTACCCGAGCCGGTCGGACCTGTTACCAGAACTATACCGTTCGGGGATTGTATTACCTGCCTGAACAACTGGAGATTTTCGTAGACAAACCCGAGTGACTCAAGATTGAAAAGAACCTTCTGTGGGTCGATAATTCTGATAACAACCTTTTCGCCGAAATTGCCCGGCATAACGGACACACGCAAATCGATCGGCCTGCCTTCGACCAAAACATGGATACCACCGTCCTGCGGCAGACGCCGCTGAGCAATGTCCAGCTCGGCCATAATCTTAACACGGGAAACAAGAGCAGAATGCATCTGATAAGGCGGACACATCTTTTCATACAATCTGCCATCCACTCTATATCGAACTCTCAGCTTCTTATCATCAGGCTCGATATGAATATCACTGGCATTTTCCCGCACAGCGTTATAAAGCAGATAATTGACCAGTTTTACAACCGGCGACTGTCCGGCTATCTCTTCGAGATTGCTGATATCCTGGGTGATATTTTCTATCAGTGCAAACTCTTCCAGCCCCTCTTCATCGATAATATCGTCAATGACAAAAACATTGGCGGCCGGCAAATAGGTCTGCAAGGTAGCTTTGATATCCTTGCTCGTCGAACATACTATCTGGACCTTACAGCCGCTTATACGCTCTATTTCGTCTATTAAAAATACATTCGTAGGCTCACTGACCGCTATCGTGAGCACATTATTAACCTTAAACAGCGGCAGGACGATATATTCTTCGAGAAATTCTCTCGGCAATATCTCGATTACTTTCGGATCACATATCTTAGGGGTAACTTGCGCATAAGGCACACCGTAGCCTTGAGCCAGTGCCGAGGCTATCTGGTTTTCGGTACAATAACCCATCTCCACGAGAAGTTCGCCGAGCAGCTTGCGGTGGCCTTTATCCTTCTGCTCAGCCAGAGCTGTTTCAATCTGCTCAGCAGTTACGATATCACGCGCGAGCAATAACTGCCCAAGCTGCATCTTGTTTTCAACTGCTATCTGGCTCATATCTTGTATCTCATATTTTGCCGGAACTATTAGATGATTCGACTTTGTTGCCTACGCAAAACTTTTTACCGCCTCAGCAAGTTCCGAATAGTGATCAAATTCGTTTTCAAGCTGAGTAATTTCCAGAATTCTCATGCAGTTTTCATCAAGGCCCGCCAATCTAAGCTCCCGTTTGTTCTCGTTGCAGTAGTCGCGCGACCACAGCAACTGTTCCAATCCCTGGCTATCGACAAATCCAACGCCGCTCATATCAAGGACTATGTATGTCTTATGTTTAGCGATAATATTTGTGATTGTATTTTGGAACAATTCGGCAACATCGCCATCCAGCTCACCCTGCAATTCAACAACCGTAACATCGTTATAATCTTGTATTTTGACTTTCATCTGATTAGTGTCCCCACAGCGGCAGTGCCATATTCCTCGGAACTATTGCCGCCGTCAATTTCACCGAAACCATCCCGTATAATATCCCAGAGGCTGTAGACATCGCTTTCAAGAAATATCCTGCCGAGTTTCTCATCAAACTGCGTACCCAATCCTCTTTCTATCTCCGCAAGGGCCTGTTCCACCGTCAAAGCATTTCTATAGGTTCGCTTCGACGTCATTGCATCGAAACTATCCGCTAATCCTACAATTTTTCCCGTCAGGGGTATTTTTTCGCCGACTAAACCATTAGGATAACCCTTGCCATCGATTCGCTCGTGGTGGCACAATACGCCCGGCACAATATCGCGCATCTGCTGTATTTCACGTAGAATACCTGCTCCTATCGACGGATGTTTTTTGATACGGCTGAACTCCTGCTCTGTCAGCTTGCCATTCTTCCGCAATACGGATTCCTCAATTCCTATCTTTCCTATATCGTGCAGCAAGCCGGCCAAATAAACTTTGTGTATTTGTTCTTCTTCCAGAGGTTCCTGCTCCGAGAGACGTTCGGCGATCCATCGAGAAATAAATGCAACCCTTTCGGAATGGCCGTGGGTGTACGTATCTTTGGCGTCAATACTACTCGTCAGGGCCTTAAGAGAACCGATGAATAATTCTTTAAGGTCTTTAAACAGCCTGCCATTCTCGATAAATACGGCACAACCGCCGGCCACCGAATTAAACAGTTTTACATCAGTACTGTCGAAATCCTGTTTGCCGATTCTATTGATCGCAACCATAAATCCCATAATAGAGTTGCAGGTGTTATTTTTCCCCGCAAAATGAGATTCCGCTTTGTTTTTGCCGAATAAAGGTACTGCAATAATATTATTTATCCGGTTCGGCCAATCGTATCTGAAAGACGAATCTACTTCGCTGTCCAGCAGTGCTTCTTTGCCGCTGTTTATATCATCCGTCAGCCGACTATGCAGAATAGCGGCCGCCTGCTCATCCATATCAATCAAACCCGAACCGGCAGCTATGACCCAATGCCGTTCGTCATCTACGGTCTTTTCCAGCAGTATAGCGATACCTTCAACGGAAACAATTTCAGTCAAGCTGTCACAAGCCATCTGCAGGAAGTTGGAATCTGCTTCAGTAACTTTCATATTTGTGCTGAGCCTGTGAAGCAGCACCAGCTCTTCGTAGGTTTGCGCCAGTTCCGTACCAACCATTTCAATTTGTTCTTCGGCTTTTGTCTCAGCCCTGAATTTCTCCGCTAAAAGCCGGAGCATCTCAATAAAATAATCGCTATCTATTCGAACCGGACTGGTGTCATCTTCATTACATGAAACATTACGCGCTGGAGCTGACAATGTATCACCTAAGTCAATCAAAGCTGTTCCAGCAGCGCTACGGCTCTTGTTGCATACACGAGCGGATTTCAAAACAACACCCAAGGCAATATTCTCATCGCCAAATCGCCGGACAGACATATCGGTAGCATCAGTGCAGCTTTTCATGCAACTTTGGTCCAAAGCCTGCCGGGCCCACTCAGTTAACTGTTCCGTGCTGCTTTTGAATCTTTCGCCCTCACACAGCAAGACAAGCTCACCACTGGCATTAAAAACTGCAAAATTGACGCCGAATTTCTTTATTCTGCCGCCAAATTCTTCCAACTCACATATTTGTGAGGTGGCTAAAGTGTTCCTTCCAGTATCCAACATAGCTTTCAGCGAATTACCGATTTTTCTTGGTCGTTAATTATCCGTCACTAATTCTTTCTCATACAGAATGTCTTCGATGTTCCCTAACAGCTCCTTCGGGCTAAAAGGTTTACTCAGACATCCAGATATTTGCAAACTTTCCTGCTGCTCTTGCGGAATAGCAAAGCTTCTGGCAGTCAGCATAATCACAGGTATATCTTTCGTTTCCTCATTCTGCCTAAGCTTCTCTACAAGTTCCAGGCCTGTCATTACCGGCATCTGGAAATCCGTAACAATAATATTCGGTTTGTCCCTTAGCGCCAGATCAAAAGCCTCGGCGCCATTATCTGCCGAAATGACCTCATACCCGTTATTACGTAGTTTAATAGCCACTACATGAACGATATGTATCTCGTCGTCTACAATTAAAACTCTCTTGTCAGCCATTATCTTGTCTCCACACAAAATTGACTTGCATCGTGCAGCGTTAATCGCACGATTCTCGTATTTCTCACAATTTCTACACTATTGAGGCTAATTGCCTCCTCGCCAAGGGCAACTCAAAGCCGAAAGTACTCCCTTCACCGACCTTGCTCGTAACAAACACTCGGCCGCTGTGAACCGTTTCTACCATTTGTTTTACAAGATTCAGCCCCAGGCCTGTTCCTTTCGCCTGCTTTTTGTTGGCGCCAACCCTGTAAAATTTGTCAAATACATGCTCGATTTCATCTTCAGGAATACCTACTCCCGTATCAGTGACAATTACCCGCGCCAAAGACGCAGCCTCGTCAACTTCAGTTGCAATCCTAACAGTCCCTCCTGACCGTGTATATTTGACAGCATTACTCAGCAGATTAATAATTACCTGAGACATCATGTCTTTGTCTACATATACCTGGTCGAATACGATCGGCTTTTGCCCAATGATCTCGATATTCTTTTCTTCAGCGAAGCCTTTGATCATCTGCAACTGCTCTTCTATGAGCATTGTCAAGCTTACCGGCTCCTTGCTCACTTTTACCAGGCCCGATTCAATACGCGAAGTATTCAGGATATCTTCGATCAGCCGATTTAACCGCTTGGCTTGATTCTGAATCACTGAATAAAATTCTTTCTTTGTCTGCTCGTCATTCGCTTCACCATCAACAAGCATTTCCGAATAGGCTGTAATAGAAGCAAGAGGTGTTTTCAGCTCGTGCGATACATGACTGACAAAATCATTTTTCATCTGCTGAATCTGTTTCTCACGTGTAACATCATGCAAGACCGCCACAATCCCGCAAACCTGCCGGCTCTGGTCATAAACACACGAAACAATGCAGTCAAAAGTTTTTCTATCTCCATCTTCTAAAAAATCAATCTCCCGCCTGATTGCCTGGCCTTTACTTTTTCTGCTGTGACTTAAAAAACCTGCAAATTCACCGTGGTCCGCACCGATAAGTTCGGTGACAGACCGATGTTGCGAGTTCTTAAAATCAAACTTAAAAAGCCGCCCCGCCGCCTCGTTCGCCATTAAAAGCCTGTCATATTCATCAACAACGATGACAGCATCACGAATACTGTATATAATCGCCTCGGCGTTTTTTTCCCTTTTGTGGGATAATTGAATCTGAACCTGAAAATCTTTGATTTGCTTGTCATACTCGGCAGTGCGAGCGGCACTATCGTTGAAATGCTCGTTAACAGCCTTGCACAATTCTTCTACTTTTGTCTTTCTGAGGAATGCGAAGAAGCCTTTGCCCCTGCCGGCAGCATTTGCCTTGTCATCCTTAATAAGCATGGCTATGGACGTGACCGCCCCGGCCAGTCTTAACCAAGACCAACCAAGCAAAATCACGCCCACAGCCACGAAAACGCTACATGCCGGCAAAACATAGCCAGCATGACGCCAACCCTCTTCCGTGCCAGAATTCTGCCCCACGGCAAGAATCGCTATGAACATACAGCACGCCACTACCAACGTGACTATCAAATATAAGCTTCTTCCAAGTCTCAAAACAACTACTCCATCCTTCTTAATACTTCAAATCGCATCTTGATTTACTATCAAAGATCATTTCCTATGCCATTTGGTGGTATCTTCACTCTCGACAGCTTCCAGCATAATCCTTTCGAGTTCTTCTGCCTCTTCAGGACTTGACTCGGCGATGATTCTCTCTTTCAAACGTATAGCCTCAAGGTAGGTCGGACGTAGATTCAGTGCACTATTGAGCTCTTTCATTGCCGATATACTGTCATTTTGGCTATATAGGCTAACGGCTTTTGCATAGCGATCTTCTGCTAATCTGGCTCTATCTATCCACTGCAGCGCCTCTTTGGCACCAGAGCGTTTACGGCTGATATCCACCGCCCTTGCCGCACCCTCAGTTTCATTTGGCTCTACTATAATATGAGGTGTAAGAAGGACCATTACCTCCTGACGTTGTGTTGTATCGGTTGTCCCTCTGAAAAGACCTCCGACAAAAGGTAAATCTCCAAAAATAGGAACCTGAGAACGACTCGTGTTTACAACATCTCGGAACAAACCACCAATTACAACTGTTTCTCCATCTTTGACAAGGATGTTCGTCTGCAACTCAGTTGTAGTTTCTTGAGGTACTCCATCGTCATCGGGCTCGGCCGTACTATCCTTTGGATAAATGTCCATACGGATATAACCATCGTTGCCGATATAAGGTCTGAACACCAGTTGGGTACCGGTGGGAAGGAACTTAACTGTTCCCTTTGTCTCGGTTCCTGCAGCGGAAATACTTGTGCTTTCTCGATAACCAAGCTTTCTACCAATTAGCACGGATCCTTCCTGCTTGTTCAAAGCCAGTATCTTGGGATTTGCGAGGACTGTAACATCTGTTATTGTTTCCAATGCAGTGACGAGCGCCTGCACATTGTTCGTTGAGACTCCCGCAGTCAATCCTCGTGCCGTTGCAGGATCATTTGCGAAATCAAAGGTCTCAATCGGCGTTCCATGACCACCCACGATATTCGACGGGAAGTCGGAAACAGCAACACCGCTGAGCAGATTCCAATCTATACCAAATTGCATGTCTTCTGTGAGCAGAGCGCTTAAAATCGTAGCTTCAACAAGGACCTGTTTCGGCTTAATATCGAGAGATTTAATGACCTCTCTTGCCATTTCGATTTTTTCTGGAAAGTCATAAACAACAATCTTGTCGTTTAATGCCATACTATCACCACCACCTCCTGAACCGAGAGAACCACCTCCACTACCAGAAGATGAACCGCCGCTGCTTCCGCCTCCACTACCCCCAGATATAGTTTTTTCTGAGGCAGTACTAGCCTGAACCACGGCATCTCCGCTCAAAACCGGCATGATCAGCTTACTGGCTTCTTCTGCGGTAATGTAATATAAAGTAAAGACCTCATGGACTTTCCGTGCCGGGTCATTCTTCAACTTTTGGTATTCGTCCTTGGTATAAACCTTGATTAGCTGGCCCTCTTGCTCATATCTGAAGTTCTCGCCTAAAATCGCATCCATAGCATCTTCGAAGGTAATATTCTTAAGACTCCTGAACGCCAATACACCGTCGACATTAGGCGATGGCACAATGTTCTTTTCACAGAGACTGCCAAGCATTGCCAAAGCCTTGCGTACGCCAAAGTCCTCCTCGACTTCGAACTTGTCAATTATCTGGGACGGCTCGCCGGTGGGTGCATTCGCACCAGCGGTGGTTGTTGCTATCAACATTATCAACACAAAGCCCCACACAAACAGGCTTCTCTGTATTTTCGTCTTGTTATTCGTAACTTTATCACAATACATAATTTGGCTCCTTTTTTTCATCATATAACAATCATTTATCAATCATTGACACTTGTGTAAGTCTCAACGTTACTTCTGCTTCTCTACACTTTATGACCACCATGTTCTCTTTTATCTCAATCACTTCACATTCATATATATCAACTCCATCACGGATGAGCACTTTATCGCCCACTGATACCACCTTATTGTTGATAAAAGCGCGGGGATTGTTGCTCAACACTACTATTGCTTCCAGTTTTAGCTTCTCTGCAACTTTTCTTATTACTTCTTCATTACCATTTTTCGAAACGACTTTTACTTCTTCAATAACAGCTAAATTGCGCTCTTGCCCACCTTCAAAGTGCCGCCAGTCACTCGATGTAAAAAAGTCCCTGGTGATGACATCATTACGCCCTGCAACCTGCGGCAATTCTATAAACGACACATTTAATTTCTGATCCGACGTGCCTTCGACGTTCAATTGCTCTGTCACAAACGCCGCTTCAGCCGCTTCCGGCGCTTGCTTAGTGAGCACTCTGACCCACATAATGGCCATCACTGCAACCAAACATGATGCTGCTACGGCTTTTTTCCTTTCAGCCGTCAATCGACCGATAAACCCGTTAGCCCGGCCGCCGCGATTTGTCACCTTCTGTATCATCTGGACTTTTGCTTTCTTCTTATCCTTCTTTTTATCCTTACCCGACTTTTGCTCTGTAATATATGATTGCCCTCGTCTCCATACTCACCTGGCCCTTATAACCGCCGTCATTAGACAACTTTACCTGCTCTATGCGAATTAACCTGTCTAATGCCTGGAACTGGCGATAGAGCTTGAATATCTGCGACAATTCACCCTTACAGCGGATACTAACCGGAATACAATTGAACTGGTCAGCTTTCACTTCCACACCGGGTGTGATCTCCTGTTCTTTCAAATTGTTTTCATTCATCAAATCAGTAACGCTGCCTAAAAATCCGCCAAAGGTATTTTTCTCAGGTATATTTGCCTTATAATTTCCAAGCTTGTTCTGCATTTTCAGCAATTGCTCCTTGTGCAGAGGCAGTTGCCTGCCATCCGCAGCACCTTTGGCAATTGCAAGTGTCTGTGCAATTTTGGCCTGTTTAACAGCCTTCATTCTCTTGCGTAAAGGCAGATACCCAAACAGCACAAACACGCACACAATCACTCCAGCTACAACACATATCGTTAATTGTTGTCGTTCCCGAAAAAACATCTTTGCTTTTCACCTTTTTACAGCTCACGATAATTTGCCAAATAGCAATTTATCTCAAACTCATTTACCTGAATCTTGCTTTGGACTCCGGACTCGCCAGCACGATCCTTATTTTTTACAGTCCCTCCGGCAACCTCTGTCTCAGCGAAAGATGAAGACGCTCTATCGATCCCGATTTCGGCATCTCCCCGCGAAAAGGCCAGGACAACCTGACAAAAATACGGCGAGTCTTCCAACTTACACATCATAGTCGCCACATCGCTCGCATCTGCCGCCACACCGGCTATCACTACCTTGAATCGCACATTACCAAGCGGTAGTTTATTCTTATTGCTCAAGTTAGCCTGGACCGCCCTGACAACCGCAGCCGAAGATGATTTGACATCATCCTTGTCCAGGAACTTCTCTGCGATAAACTCCGCTTTTCGAAGGACTATCTTTTCATCAATCAAAAAACTCAGCTCTGCCAAAACGCCTGCAACATCAATTCTGGAATCGATTTCTTCTATGGATTCGGCGTTTTTTCTTAACAGGCTCATTTCACTTTCAAGCTCAGCCAATTTAGCTGAAACTTTTTCCGCCTGAGCCTGATTTGTCGCCATTTGAGCATACTGGGCTTTAGCTTGCGAAATCGAATGTGTGGTAATAAAACTCCACACCACCATTACCACAAACACACCGCCTATTGCGATATATTGCGTGCGATAACTGACCTGGCGCCGTCTGCCGCTTTTGTACCATTCCGGAAGAAAATCAATTTCTTTCATAACTCTCTCGTAACTCGTATGTCGCCTGACGTTTGCCACTTTTGATTTTATCCCAACCCTTAAGACTAAGCCCAACAGCTACCGCCCACTCACAAAACAGACCACGCCTGCTACTATTAAAATGTACGTTTGTTCTTGCACCTGACAAATCAAAACCTCTCAACGGCTGGGCCACTTCAATCTCAACCGCCAATCGACGCTTTAATACATTAAGTAAAATTTCATCGTACGCTCCACCCCCGGTAAAAATTGCCCGCTCAACACGCCTGCCCCTGAATGTCACCGTATAATACCTGAGACACAAGGACACTTCTTTTGCAAGGTCTTCAGCAACCGCATTTACCGCGTCAACCATCACTTGTCGGGTCGATGGGTCCACTTTATTCCGGTTCTCTTCAGGCGTTCGTTCCGCCATGTCCGACTTGTCTGAGAAAAGGTCCGTATCCTCCCGAAGCGATTCTCGCAACGTCTCGGCCTCACTGACGTTAACACCCAATTTTGCTGCGATTTCCTGCGTAAAATTTTGTCCGCCGATCGAAATCTGTTTTACAAAACTAATTTCTCCTCCCCGGCCAAACACAACGGTTGTAAGGCAGCTTCCTACATCAACAAAAACAGATATTCGCTCTCTGTCCTCCTGACGTCTCAGCGACCTCTCAAAGCTCCTGAATAACGCACATGGAATCGTATCTATTGCCACCGGTATTAGTTCGGTTTCTTCAAGCATTTCAATGTGGCTCTTTATCGTTTCGTTGTCTGTGGCGAATAAAATCAGTTCGTTTTTAATCTCGTCACCCTGCAGAACGCTGCCGGCAACCACATAATCCATAGCATCCTTATCGGGATCTAATCCGAATCGTTGGGTAACTTCCCTTCTTAAAGCCTGCTCGATGCCATATCTTTCCGCCTCCGCCAATCGCAGGCTGGTGATTCTTAATTTGCCGCTCGGCAAACACGAGACGACATTTCTACCGTTATAGCCGCCATTCGCAAACATCCGTTTTATCGCAGAAATAACAAAGCTTCTTCTTGCCTGCTCGTCATCGTTTACGCCGGCATCGATATGAGTTTCGTCCGCCGCAATAACAGATACCTGTTCATCATCGATCAACAGTTGAATCATCCTGATAGAGTTATGACCAATGTCCAACCCTATCGGCTGCTGACCTCGAATATTTAAACCCCAGGATACCATATTACTTATTTTCCACTTCAATTCGCTCTCCGTTATCGCTGCACAAAAATGCCGCTCTTTCGCAAACAACAGCGGGAATACAAATCATTTTTACGCTCATCTTTACTGAATTGAGATAAACCCGGTTACAGGCTCTACTTCAATCGTTTTGGTAGTCCCGTCCGCCTGTAAGATAACATTACCTCCGTTGTTGACGGGACTTCCCAGGCAATCAAATGTAACTTTTGAATCCGTGAAATTCACATTAGTAATGTCAACCTTGCTTAGCCTGCCGTCATTTTGGAAGTTAATTTCATAATCAAATCCCTTTTTCACAGGATGTTGTATAACAACGCCGTCCTGATCCTCTATTTGGTAACTTTCTGTGCTATCATCGAACACAACTGAGAAATCCTGTCCTCTGCTGATTGCCATACTTTTGGCGTACTCCAGGTCTGCAGTGATCATGTTTGCCGCAGAGCGTATTTGTAAACTTGCTGCCGAACTCATCATTGGTACCGCCGCCAGCGCAGCTATTGCGATAATTACAACCACTATGATTATCTCTATCATAGTGAAACCGCCGCTTATCCCTCGCAAACCGTACATAGTGTCCTCCTCGACACAGGGACAATGCAACCTCGCTGTCTGATATGTTAAACCTGGCATTCCAACTAACCTCCTCGTTCTGTGCCGATACATTATCACCCTCCTCCGTTCTCTTTTCGTCCTGTTTAAGAGGCATCTTTACCCGCTAAACAACCAACTTTACAACTCGATACACCTTTAGTGTTATCTGACCTCTTAAAACTTATATAACAGACAAGTTTTTCCCTCACACATTCTGTATATTGGACGCTAAGAAAACGATATAAATGTCATTTCTCATACTTTCTACAGTCAAGACCAATAGAATTGGTACAATCGTCAAAACAGTACGATGGTAACCATCCCATATTTCGATATTTTGCCGCGTTCCAAAATGATGCTGTTATTCTCAACATATTCCGGTTTTTTCTTTTTATTGCACATAAAGGCCGATAAGCAAGTCATCTTGCAGACTCGTTAAGAGGCCGCATAAGCCGACTCTATTGTCTTTCGATACTTCGATAAAACGCACCGGCAGCCGGACTCCATCTTTTTGAAGTACCGTCCCCGTCCGACGACCAGGTTTCAATCGACGCTATTGCCGGGGCTGCGGTGATATTGACTATAATCTTATCCGAAGTTACACCACCGTTGGCGATAAATAAACCGCCGATCACGTCAATACTCGGTGTAATTGTCGGGTTGGGATCGCTGGGATCGACCGTTATTGGCCCTCCAATTTGGGCAAGCCCGTTAATCACTAACGAACTACCGTCTGTCATCAGTACTTGCCCACCGACCACGAGAGCCGGAAAGTTCTTCACGGCCGTGATGGAGTTTTCCCCACTTACTGTCAGGTCGCCGTCAACGAAAAGCGCCCCGATAATCGTCACATCACCAGGCATGTTCACGTCGGCGGCGCAGTAAAGAATTCCAGCAAGGTTTGCTTCGTTAGGCTCGAAGGACATCGTCGGAATATTGGGATCAACAATCTGTTGTGCTGAATATTGTGTCGAGCCAATATAGTAATTTATTGGACCAAAATCACTGGTTAGAAGGCCCGGCCAAGGCACAGGGGCGGAGGCAACCAATTCGTTTTTCCGCCCTTGAGGGTTTGTCCCACCTATCGTATCGACGGCGAACACATCACCGTTGATATCGCCATTATTTGTCAACGTGCCGCCGCAATAGACGTCCCCGTTGACGGTCATTTGCGTCCACACTATGGTGTCCGAACCGGCCCAATAAGCAATGCACGGATCAAGCCGAAGCTCGGCTTTCAAGCTGCTGCGGCCAATCTTTTCACCGCCTTCCAATCGGTATGCATTACAGTCTATGATATAATTGCAGGGATCTATCGGGTCTCGATTCACCGTGACATCGTAATAGTCGTTGCCGGAGGTCAGTTGCAGATTTGAGCCTCCCCTCCAATACGGGTATATCGGGTCATTGACATCCTGGGGATTAAGAATCAGCCCTCGGGCGTGCTCCAGGCCGGACTCCGCAAGATAGTCCATCTGTGTCCGTAGGAGCATATTCTGGCCGCAGGCCAATTCAACATCGCTCCGCGACACAAAGCCCAATGACAAAATCGTTATTGCCATAACTATAAACAGCACAACGAGCAGAGCGACCCCAGGCCTGGCTTTTTTGTTTCTCTTAGCGTTTATACTAATCATCATCACTCACAATACTGCCGCCATCGAGCAGGTTTCCCGCTCGGCCGCGAAGTGTGGCGTTTATCTGGCACTGGCGAGTAATGCCGTTTTCAACAACGTCATACGAGATACTTACGAGTCTGCTCGCCAGCGCCGGTAATGCCGGGAATACGTCAAATCCGAACTGCACATTGCTGCATTCCGGTATCATCGTCGTATAATTCGAGCTGCTGTATGCCGACCACCAGTTTGTTGCAAATGGACCGATCCAACTTGGATTTATCGCCGTACTATCAGAAGGATCAAATTCACAAAGCCGCAAATGATCCTGCAACGCTCCAGCCTCGATATAGACTAATTCGCCAATATTGATTTTGCCATCCATGTATTTGTCGTCGGCTCGCCACAGAACAACTTCATCGGTGCTCGCATAACAGACAAGCTTGCAGTGCCGAATCAGATCCGAAACTCTCAGCGCCGCAAAACGTATCTGCGCCTGTTTCAGGCTCATATCGTCTGCGAAATCATTTGCTGTGTCCAGGACATAAGCCAACGTCACTACAGCAGTCACAACGATGCTTGTAACAATTAAAGCTACAACCAGCTCGACCAGTGTAAGACCATTTTTATTTCTCTTTTTTGTCATTCGCTCACCAACCGAATGATGGTCGCCATTTGTTTACCGCTGTAGTTCACTTGTACAGTGACACTAATAAAATTGCACTCTTCCAGGCTGCCTGGCACCGGTTGCGGCGACATAGCATGATATTCACAGGTGACCTCCCTGCTGAAATTAGCGTACCTCGAATCAGTATCAGTAAACAACGCTCCGTCCACATCCTTTACCTGCCCCTGGGCCTCGATATAGTTGTGGTAATCGTCAATGTTGTCAAAATCTCCCGACTCCGGCCCCGGAATGAAGTCATAGTCGCTGCCATTAGGATCATGAAACGGCAGTCTCAGGATCTGCTCCATCAGGTCGCTTGCCAAGCGGGCGGCCAGAGTCCTGTTAATACCCTCAGCCCGCACAGCCGCCCCACTTACAAAGGGAAGCAGCACACTCGCTGCCGCTATACCCAGCACAACTACGGCCATCATTGCTTCAGCAAGTGTAAAACCTCGCCTGCTTGTGCAGTAATGAGTTCGGCCGTTAGTAGTCATAGTATGCTTTTCCGCTGTCACTGGTTCCTGTGCTATCGCTTCGGACCTCCGACGTAGACGCCTTGTATATCCAGCCGTGACTGTTGTCGGCATTCCCTGGAAAATCCTCTGCGTCACCAAGCATCTGAACCGTACTTAGATTGTTCAACGGATTAACGGGTATTTTCATCAGGTAAGGACCTCGCTCATATCCCGCAGTCCCCACAGCAGCCGTCTGGCCGCTTGGATTACTTGACATTGTAGTCTGTGCGATAAAAACCGGCTCAGTTGGTGCTTGAGTCGTATCGCCATCCGGATAACCGGGTCCGACTTCCAGATGCTGGGTTTTGTAAACCAGAACGTACCTTCGAATCATCTGCAGATCAATTGCCAGAGCGCTCTCTTTAGCCGATATCGAGCTGCCCGCGACCAATGGAAGGACCACTACGGCAAGTATGCCAAGCAAAACGACAACGACCAAAATCTCAACAAGCGTGAAAGCTCTTTCTTTTCTCATCATATCACCTGTTCTTTCTGTTACTCCGATGTTTCCCCATCAAAAAGGCTGACCCGCTTTCGGTAATTACCTCAGCATGGTCGACCCATCTGATAAAAGCAAATATGATTGAGCATCGGTTCCCAACCATGTCGCCGTTCACATATTCCCAGGTTCTTTCAAAGAGCTGCATATGCAGCATTGTTGTCGGCCTGGAACAAACCGGTCTTCGTATCGAACCGCCAGCCGGCCTGGTTGGCCCCTGCCGGTTCGCCGTCAAACCGAATCGTATCAAGACCATTGCATGGATTCACAGGAATCTTCCTAACATACGGACCAAACTGTCCGATTCGTGCCGTCATTGCACTTTTGAAATCCTCAAACGAGTTAGCGGGAGGATATAGATCCTCATGCTGAACACGGTATAAGGCAAGCTGAGCACGCATCGTCTGCAGTTCATCGATCAGCTCACCGGTCCTGGATTCCCCGTTAGCTTCGATATACTTCGGAAAAACCATCATTCCAACCAGGCCCAACACGATCACCACGATCACCACCTCAATATACGAGAACCGGTTCTCCTCTCTCATCACCCTGACCCTCCGACATTGTTCAAAAAAGGCTGACCCGCTTTCGGTAATTACCTCAGCATGGCCAGCCTATTTTGTCTCACTCCGCGATTTCTGCAAACCCATACCGCAGTTTGCAATGCGCGTATTCACCGCACACTAAGCTCTCTTGAGTTTCTAAAGAGCAAAGTGCTCAGCAGTGTCGTCGGCATGAAAAGCGCCCGTGGCCACATCGAAGTCCCAGCCACCATCAACTGTAACGCCTCCATCATTAGTTATAGTGGACGAGTCGGTGAATTGATTCGTCGGAATCTTCTGGATATAAGGACCATAGGCAGTACCTGCGACCCAAACGTCCCCGTCAATCTCAGTTTGGCCTGTCAGAGCCTCTATAAATGTGGCTCCCCCTGAACCAGGCAAGTTATCATTATGCTGAATCTTATACAGCTCGATCTGCGAACGCATCGTTTGAAGATCTGTGCACAGACTCGAAGTCTTGGCTTCGGTGCTGGCCTCTGTGAACTGAGGAATCACAATGGCAGCAAGGATACCAAGAATGACCACGACGATAAGAATTTCGACTAATGTAAATCCGCTTTTAGCTTTCATTTTTTGCCCCTTTTAAGAAAATTGTTAGTAGACTAATTTGATGAAACCTTAACATCCAATATGCTCGCTCCTTCCACGATACATGGTATCGACCTAATCGATACACAACTTTACTACCCCTGAACTTCTGTTTGCCGTTTATCCTCCCGAAATAACGAAATTTGAACAATTATCTGCATCAATTACTTCAATAATTTACTCAATCAATTCAATAACATCAGAACTACAATGTTCTACGTCCGAGAATCGCTTTATGCCGCTATTTAAGAAAGCCGCATAAGCATCCAAAGAAAATATAATAAATAGAATCCCCCATGCCAAATTAATGAATGACAACTCTGGTGAATCAGCAGTAACAACGGAACAATCAATAATTGATATATTGGGGTGTATTTTTGACGTGTATTGCTCGTTTGGTTTCGCCAGCGTGCTCAAGCTCTATCCGAATGTAATCCATCGTCCGCAGAACCGATTCAACCTTATCGGCCCATTCAATTAAAACCACCGACTGCGGATAACAGAAATCGTCAAAGCCTAACATCTCAAACTCCGAGACGGAATTCAGCCGGTAGGCATCGATATGGTAGATATCCAGCCTGCCCGTATACTCATTGACTATAACAAATGTGGGGCTATTGACGTGTTTGGCGTCCTTAGCACCCGCTCCGGCTGCTATTCCCTTGATCAGGTGCGTCTTGCCGCTTCCCAACGGCCCGCAAATAGCTACAACCTCGCCGCCTTTGAGTTGTGAGCCAATCCTTCGACCAAACTCAATAGTCTCTTCCGGCGAGTTCAAAATAGTAGTAAAATCCATGCTCACAGGCTAATCATCATTTATCATTTATCAATAATCATTTTCCCAATTGGGCTGGATAGTAATAACCCATTGTCTGAGCAGTAATTCCTAAGCGGTATTGATGATCCTGCATAAGACAAGCACGCCGGCCAGAATCAGGAATCGTAGTTGTGTAAATACGAAGCTCCCCTTTTAAGCTGGTAATAACCTCTTCTCGATAGTCACCAAGACAATCGACGACGGCGATAACCCGGCCTTGAATCGACTGCATCGCTTCACCGCCCCAATCACGAATCGCTCCGGATACAATCACTTCCTTCTGTGGATCTGCATCCCACCAGAGAGCACGCGGGCTCAGGGTACCGGTTTCCTTGAACTCAATCAACTTACCTTTGGCATTATAGAGCCAGCGCTTCTTTAAATCTCTCTCACCGGCATAGACCTCCATACCGGGCGAATCGGTAAGAACATCGGCGGCCATTCCCTGGGCGTGAATGTGTCGAGTCGGCTCTTTGTGCGTCCAGAGTTTACGACCGGTCTTCGCGTCCACCACGCAGATTCCATCAGTCTTCTGACGCGTCTCGAATCCGTAAAAGACTTCCAGCCCCGGATTAGCCGGATCGATATCAGCAACATAGCAAACGTCAGGATGACCCATCTCCAGCGTCCAAAGACCGTTACCGTTATCGTCCAAGACCGCAGCCCCAATGACCAGCTCATCATGGCCGTCAGCATCAATGTCGGCAGTAATTAATCCATGAGACCCCTGCCCGTGATATTTTTCTTTTTCCTGTGGTGACTCCCAGTACCAGATTTGATTGAAGTCTTTATCAAGTGCTTTCGTTTTAATAAGATTATACGTACCCCGCTGCATAATCAGCGATGGCGTTTTGCCGTCAAGATATGCCACCGTCAGAAAATTACGGCAATAATAGTTGTAATTGGGATAACCGTCACGAGTTAACCACGCCGTTTTAGAAACAATCCGACCGGTTTGGCCGTCAATCTTAACCAGGTATTCGGGGCCGGTTTGCACAAGCCCCTTTTCATCGCGCGGGTCGCCCTCGCCTGCTTTGCAGTAGACTTCGGCTTTGCCGTCACCATCGACATCATAGACAATCCAAGGCGAATACCATATTCCCGCCTCGATGGACCAGCCCATATCGTAACGCCACATCATAGTCCCGTCCGAACGATATGCTTCGAGCTTGTACGTTGTAGTACTCTTCTTCCAATACCCCGGTTGCTGATAAGGGTCGGTGTTGAAATTTGGCTGCTTGATAACATATTCATAAGTCCCGTCACCATCCAGATCGGCAATGCCCACCTTCTGGAAATCGTAATCGCCGTTGAGCGGAATACTGATATACGGCTTGGGCCGGCCGGTCGGTTTAATCTGGATCTCGCCCAGTTTTCTGATTATGCCGGGCCACTTTTTTGTGCTGGATTCATACAAATCGTAAACATAAGCTTTTCCCTTGCCGGCGGTCCGGTCTGAAAAGTTTGTCGCCCGATACGGCTGGCCCTTTGTCAAAATGGAAGTGTCAGCGGCCGATACGGAACTGCGCCGCTTGACTTGAAACGCGATGTCGTCGGAATCGATATCGAGCAGCCGCCAGCTCAGAAAAACCGAGCCGTCTTTACGCTCAAGAGCAATCAAGCTCCTGTCCAGCTTTTCGGCGCCCGATACGCCGGCAGAAAAACCAATAAGCACGAACAATCCAACCATCCCGCTAAGCAATAACCGACACTTCATAATTCATACCTCCTTTACAGCCTTGGTCAATTTTTCAAATGGTCGTACCCTTTAACCCGTAAATCCACAATTTGGCCATCGGACATCTTAATCTGCATTTTCTGAGTATCCGTTATTTCGCCGATTTGCGTTATCGGTACCGGCTCATTCCAATTATCCAATAATTCCCGACAGTCGCTCATCGAAACAGTAAACAGCAGCTCGAAATCCTCGCCATCGTGTATCGCCGAACTCAACGGATCATCTGCCTTCATGGCCTCATCAGAGATCGGAATCCGCTCAGCATCTATGACAGCCCCAACTGCACTCTGGCTGCAAATACGGTTTAGATCGCTGCTTAGCCCGTCACTTATATCAATCATTGCATTGACACTGACCATATCGGCGATTTTTATAGCCTCTGTGACTCTCGGCTCAAACTCCAGGTGCTTGCCGAAGCCTGATCCGCCCAACGAACCTGTCACACAAATACTATCACCGTGCTTCGCACCCGACCTCCTTACAGGCTCATTTCCAGCCAGCCTGCTGAGCATTGCCACACTTATAGCAAAGGGATTCTCTCGTTTCCAGCTTGTTATATCGCCACCCACCAGGGCACAATTGTATTTCCCGCCCGCTCGGATAATCCCGGCATGAAGCTGCTTTAATTCTTCCCCGCCGAATCCCTTCGGCATCGCAACGGAGACAACCGCCGCAACAGGAATTGTCGCCATAGCGGCACAATCGCTTAGGCTTACGGCTATCGCTTTATACCCGGCCTGCTCTATTGTCGCTTGCCGCAAGTCGAAATGAACGCCGTCCAGCAGCATATCCGTGGTGACAAGAATCGACTCATTGCCCAGCCTGACCTGAGCCATGTCGTCGCCGATGCCGATTGGAAAATCTGTAGCGGATAAGCGGCTCTGGTTCGCAAACCATGCGGTAATTTCGTCTTCGCCGGCACTCATCGCTGCCCCAACTGCCTGTTCCAGTATTCAATCTGCTCTTTAGCCTGTTTCGGCCCGGCCGATCCTTCCGTTACATATTTTCCCGCAACATTCACGGCACCAAGACTTTCATATACATCGGATTCGATCAAAGTCGAAAACTTTTGGAACTCATCCAGTGTATGCTCGGCCAGCTTCTTTTGCTGCTTCTCACAGTCGGCAACCAAAGAGCCGACAATGCCGTGCGCCTCGCGGAATGCGACACCTTTCCCAACCAAATACTCAGCCAAAGCAGTCGCATCCAAAAATCCTTCATCCAGGCCGGCCGAAATCCTCTTTGTATCGAACTTCGTATGTGAAACAATCGCACAAGCCACATCCAGGCAGGCCTCCACCGTATCATCAGCGGAAAAAACATGGACCTTATCCTCCTGCATATCGCGATTGTAGCCCGACGGCTGAGCCTTCAAAATCGTCAGCATCGCCATCAGCGAGCCGTACACAGAACCGGTCTTGCCCCGAATCAGCTCAAGCAAATCGGGATTGCGCTTCTGCGGCATCATACTCGACGACGTGCAATAGGCATCGTCAATCAGCACAAATCCGAATTCGTTCGATGAGTAAAGTATCCAATCCTCCGCCAGGCGGGACAGGTGCGTTGTGATCATCGCGCAATCGAAAATAAATTCAGCGCAGAAGTCCCTGTCGCTTACCGCATCGATACTGTTGTAGCTAATATCGGAGAAACCCAACTGCTTTGCCGTACTTTTCCTGTCCAGATTCAGCGTCGAGCCGGCAACCGCCCCACTGCCTAACGGCGAAATATTCAGTAGGCTGCTGCAGTTCTTCAATCGAATAAAGTCGCGTTCAAACTGCTCGGCGAAACTTAACACATAAGTCGCAATCACAATCGGCTGGGCACGCTGAAGATGCGTATAGCTCGGCATAACATCTTCGGTATATCTGCCGGCCGATTTGACCAGAGCCTTCTGAAGCAGCGTAATTTTTGCCTGCAGAATCTCTATCCGGTCGCGCATCCAGAGCCGAATATCGGTCGCCACCTGGTCGTTACGACTTCTGCCGGTATGGAGTTTCTTGCCGGCCTGGCCCGTCTTCGCAACCAGAGCCGCCTCGATCGCCATGTGGATATCTTCATACTGCTTTTGGAACTTGAACCGCCCATCCGCGATTTGTTCACTGATTTCGATCAGCCCATCCTTAATCTGCTTAAACTCGTCTTTAGTAATCAGCTTCTGCTGAGCCAGCATCTGCGCATGAGCGATCGATCCGACAATATCATACTTATAGAGACGCTTATCGATAGACAGCGACTCCACAAAATCGACCGTCAGCTCATCAGGCTTACCGGCCAATCTTTTTTCCCAGCTTTTTTCTGCCTCGGCCATTTTATATGCTCCAAAAAAAATCCCGTAGGCGCAAATCATACGCCCCAATATTTCCTGTGTCAACCCTCTGTGCGGGCTAATTACCTAACCGTTGGGAATTTAATGAGATGCTCTGATGCATACACCACGTTAGATTATTAGCCGGAAATTCTTCGGAGAGACAGCAATACTCAATTTCAGCCTTGCAATCAAATCCTACTTTGATTATGCTGCAACCATGAATATGTCACATAAACTTCTTATAACCAATTGTAAATTGTTCGACGCTCCGAAGGATGAACAAGCCACTTCTATCCTCATAGAAAACGGTGTCATCACCAAAATAGGCCAAATCGAACCAGGCACCACCTGCGACGATACGCTCGATGCACAGGGCAGAATCATCGCTCCCGGCTTCATCGACATTCATATCCAGGGTGCCGGCGGCGCCGATATCCTTGATGCGACACCGGAAGCGCTGGAAGCCATCTCACGAACCTGTGCTCGCTTTGGGGTCACCGGCTTTCTGGCTACTACTGTCTTCAAGCCAAATCAGGACAATAGGCACCTTGCGCTCGCGGCTGAATATGTCGGCCGGGACCTCGGCGGGGCAAATCTGCTCGGCATCCATCTCGAAGGCCCATTTATCTCACCGGAAAAGAAGGGGATGATTCGGCCTGATTGCTTATGCCCCCCTTCCTCGCAGGTTCTCAATGAAATCCAGAGCATTACGGACGGCCATCTCAGTATGATGGCCATCGCACCGGAACTGCCCAAGAGCCGGCAAATCATCGCTTCTCTCGTTGACTCTGATATTATCGCCTCCTTCGGCCACTCTAACGCTACATACGAGCAAACACTCGAGGGATTCGACGCCGGCATCTCGCATGTAACGCATTTGTTCAATGCAATGGCCTCGATCCACCATCGCGCACCGGGGCCGCTGGTAGCTATCTTCCAGACTGAACACATAACCGCCCAGGTTATCACTGATGGTGTCCATATCCATCCGGCCGTTTTGAATTTCACTTATGAAAAGCTCGGGCCTGACCGTACATTCCCAATTACTGACGGCATGCAGGCTATCGGTCTCGGCGACGGCATGTTCATCTATAACGGCATCGAATACGAATCCAAAGCTGGAGCGGCAAGGTATAAAGACGGTACTCTTATCGGGACTGCTCTCGGACTCAGTCAGATACTCGAAAGATTCATATCATTTACAGATTGCCCGCTCGATACCGCGATTCGAATGGTAACGCAAAATCCCGCCGGCCTGTTAGGACTCGAAAACAAGAAGGGTTCAATCGCTGTTGGAAAGGATGCCGACCTGATCCTGCTCGATGATAACCTATCTGTTCACACCACTATTATAGCAGGCAAAATTGTATTCGAAAAATAGAGTGATTTACAATTTCTGCCTGAGTGAATTTAGGGGAAGTAATCGACATAGGTATGCCCTCACGGGCTTTCCCTGTCACACCACCGGGCATACGGGTCCGTACCACGGCGGTTCGGCTGGTTAAGCTGTTCGCTGTTTGGCCAATAGAGCGAGGCCTAAAGAATCGA
>Ga0307434_1000109_pt1 | contig 72946 bp, 75 predicted proteins | sample SalMarWE160220MG_FD_202156 | JGI IMG/M metagenome (GOLD analysis project Ga0307434, IMG submission 202156) | Salt marsh sediment microbial communities from the Plum Island Ecosystem LTER, Massachusetts, United States - WE1603-220 | ecosystem: Environmental > Aquatic > Marine > Intertidal zone >... | reverse complement strand
TACTATCCAAGAAGATGGATGTGACGCTGGACCCCGATTTAGACCTTGCAACTCTAAAAAATAATTTTAATATTATATCACAAAGTGTAAACCATGTGCCTTGGAACGTCTAAAATAATTACTTGTTTCGTGTTTCGTGTTTAAGGTTTCGTGTTGTATATTTACCTCCACAATTCATTAACCCAGAACTATAGTTGGAATACAAGTAGAGCCGGTGCATCCCCAACAAAATATCGGCGGGGAATGACCTCCTGCTACTAACCCTCCTTTTTTAATTCACGCTAAAATGAAATTTTGTATTATTTAAACTAAAAAATCATGAAACTTCTCTTCTTTTGAACCCTAAACTCGTAACTCAAAACTCGAAACTGAAATTATTCAAAACTTCAAGAAACCCCTTGACAAATAGTAATGATTATTATATAATAATAATATGGAACTAAATATTTGTTCTAAAATGGAATATTTTAGGAAAAAATACAGAGAGCCGAATATTGACATTATGCCCCAAAGTACTGCAGTATACAAAGAATTGCTGATGGCTAAAGATAAAGCAAGTCATAACTGACCAGCAAAAAAGCAACTCATTTAATTCCTTGACAATCAAAAAAAATAAGCTAATATTAAAAAGAGAAATATTTAAATAAAAATCATATAAAAAGGAGAGGAAAAATGTTCAGAAAAACAAAAGAAAATTTAGGACTACTACTAAAACACATTAAGCATCACTTCAAAAGGACTAAAAGCAAATACAGAGGAATTAAATCATTGCTACTATTTCCCATCATAGGACTTCTTTCGCTGTTATGGGTAGTCATTAGAGTGGGAACAAAACCCAGTAGACTCCAATATCCATGCATGAAAGTGGCTGTACCGACTGCCGCGACTTTCCTCGCTTATATCATCGCGATATTTACTTCACTCTTTTCGTTCCGCAAAGCTAAAGAGAAATTAAGCCAGTCCAGATATTCTTTTGGGATAATACTTCTTTTAGTAAGCGTAGCCGCCGGGACATTTTTAGTATTACATACGAATCAATACGCCCACGCTCAAACCGTCAATTTAAAAACAAGAGAACTCGAAGCGAACGAACCTATGGGAGTAGAACAGGGTACCTTCCCGGGAAGAGTAGTATGGGTACACGATCCGGACGCCACTAATGAAGATTGCGACCCCGATTTAGGTGGACATGGATGGTTTCTCGATGAAAATAATGATCAGAGTGTAATAGACGTGATGCTGGATACCGCAGTACAGGCATTTACAGGGGAAAGTGATATCGCCGACGCCTGGGATGTATTTTTCAGATATAACAATTCAAACAGAGGAAAAGGTGATGTCGGATACGTGGCAGGCGAAATAATATTTATAAAAGTCAACAGAACAAGCGCCTGGTCCATTGGCGCTAACTTTGAACCCTATAACTATGGCATCTCGGAAACATCTCCTCATTTAATCTTATCTCTTTTAAAACATCTCGTAAATGAGGTCGGGGTAGCGGAAGAAGACATCTATATCGGTGACCCGATGAAACATATCTACAATCATGACTATTCCCTCTGGCACGGAGAATTTCCCGATATTCACTATCTTGATCATGACAGAGATTATGGAGGAAGAGAAATAGCCACAGTGGGTGATGCTATGATTTATTACTCCGACAGTGGCGCAGTTCTTCGTACAAACGTTTGGGACTATAACCCAGATGGTGATGACCCTGTTTATGATGATCACGTTTATGAAATCTTCCAAGACTGTGATTATCTAATAAATGTTCCTACCTTAAAAGGACATGTGAGGGCGGGAGTAACAATGTTTGCCAAAAATCATTTCGGTTCTCACACGCGAAATGATGCCAGCCATCTTCATATGGGGCTTGTAGATCCGGAAGGAAACCCAAACAATGGAATTCGAAGACCCGGTTACGGATTATACAGAGTCACAGTAGATCTTATGGGTTGGGAATTATTCAGAGAGAAAAATTTAGTCTTCTTAATGGACGCTCTATGGTCTGCAGGTTATGAGATCGATCAACCCACTAAATGGCAAATTGCCCCATTCAACGACGACTGGAGTTCATCGATATTCATCTCTCAGGATAATGTAGCGATAGAATCCGTGGGATACGACTTTCTCCGAACAGAATATACAGAAGCAAATCATTCCGGTCTCACCTATGTTCAAATGGAGGGTACGGATGACTATTTGGAACAGGCTGCCGATTCGGATAACTGGCCGGTAAATATAGTCTATGATCCTGAAGGAGACGGAACTCCAATCCCGAGTCTCGGAGTTCACGAACACTGGAATAATGGGACAGAAAGACAATATTCAAGAAATCTTGGCGCGGATTATGGTATCGAGCTAATAGCAATCCCAGCAAATCCTGTCGGAGTACCAGAAGACATAGAAACTCTGGCAAAGCCAACATTAAAGAATTCGCCAAACCCATTCAAAAACTCTACATCTATAAAATACAATATTGTAAAAGCGGCTAAAGTAGAAATTGTAATCTACGATGTAGCAGGACAGGTAACAAAAAAACTCGTAAATGCAACACAGCAGCCGGGCACTTATTCCGTCGATTGGAACGCGACTTCGGATAATGGTTCCAAGGCACCGAATGGCGTTTACTTCTGTAAGCTAAAAGCGACCACTAACAATGAAAAAGTTGAAGTCACGAACAAAATGCTGTTGGTTGAATAAATACTGAGCTAACAGGCTAATATCCCAATCAATAAAAAAACAAACCCCGGGTCTCTGACCCGGGGTTTGTTTTTTTAAAAAGTACAAGAAATATATAAACCCGTAAATCCGCATTTGTCTGCGTCCTATTTCTGTTTTTAAATTTGAAATTTACAACTTCCAATTTGCAATTTACAATTAGATGTTGAAAGGTGGCTTTGTGCTCTTTGTGGTTTTGTGTGAATCAGAGTTCCGAGTTTTGTGTTTCGTGTTTTGAGTTAAAAAAATCAGTGTGTATCAGTGTAAATCCGTGGCTTATTTCAGGGACCAGATACCAGGTGCCGGGTTCCAGTATTAATTTTTTGACATTGCCCTTAGGACTTTGGACATTGGACTAAAATAATCTGCGTTTATCCGCGTCCTATTATTAGGTTGTGGGATGGGATTCTGACTTCTGACTTCTGACTACTAACTTCTTTTTCTAAATATACGAAATTTTTCCCCGTCTTTTTTCCGTTTTCCCCAGAGACTTCTGTTTTTCTTTTTCTTCTTCCCCGGATAAAACCGAATCCCAGAGATCAGCTCCTTCCTCGGAAATAACTTCTCCGAAATGGAACGAAATTTCTTCCTCAACTTCCTTTCCTGACATTTTCTTGTTTAGAATTTCGATTTTCTGTTTAACATCCGCGAAATCCTGGTCTATTTCAATTATCCTTTTGTACTGAGTAATGGCACCCGAATAATTACTTTGTCTGGCATATAAATTTCCGAGGTGATAAAAGAAAGCCGGTTTTTCATCATCTCTGAAATTTTTTGTTTTTATAACCATATTATAAATATCTTCCGCGCGTTTGTCTTCATCTATTAACTCATGACACAAACCCAACATTTCAAGTGACTTCAATCTCCAGGATTTCTCCTGCATGGCTTTCTTGAATTCCTCAATTGCCTCCTCGAACAGATCCATTTCCTTATAAGTAATCCCGAGATTAAAATGCGCGGCATAATCATCTATTCCCAATTCTTCTTTTGCTTTTTTCTTAAATTCTCTTAACAGAGTATCGAGTGACGGAGCTTTTTCTTCGGGTGTCTCCTCAAAATCTGCCACCTCACTAACCTCTGCCTCAAATAATTCTTCGAAATCTAAACCGACTTTAGTATCAGTTTTTTCCTCTATAGTAACCTTTTTCTTATCACCACGAAATTCTTGCAAAACAGCAGCATTAGGATCGATATTTTCGATTTTTTCAAGAATTTTTTCTGCCGCGGCATCTGCTTTTTTTCTTTTTAAACATTCATAAAGAGAAGAATATGATTCAATTGCTTTTTCTTTACTATTTAATTTGAGCGCGCTCTGAATCATCTTTTGTCTTGAGATTATACTCAATGTATCCAATTCTGATATTTTCTGGTATATATCATACGCTTCATCATAATTCTTTTTATTAAAATTAACTTCCGCAGCTTTATTATAATATCCCAAAGATTCTTCTGTCGAACCAACTGATTCATAGAGCTCAGCAAGATTAATCCAATCCTCCCAACCAGCAACAGATACTTCTATATCTTCTTTTTTAGTATCCTCTATCTCCTTAACAATATCAACTTCCTGCAGTTCAGGCTCTACCTCCTTTTCTTCTTCCTCTCCCATATCGAATAACTCTCCGGTATCTTCAAAAAGGGTTTCCCCGGCAGGCTTTTTTTCTTCTTCCTCAACTTCTTCAATCACCTCTTCAACTGCTTCAATCAAACCGATTCCTTCCTGCTCGAATTCTACAGCCATCTCTTCCGGAACTTTCTCTTCTTTATGCTTTTCTTCTGCTTTCGGAGCTTCCTTTATTTCTTCTTTCACTTCTTCTGTTATCCCGGATGTGCCACTAACCCTGGAAGCCAAATTATGGATACGTAACTCTATCTCCTCAACATCTTCTACTCTTCCCTGCTCGTTATATATATCTCTTATCTTTTTCAACTCTGCAACTGCCTCATCGTATTTATTCTGGTTTTCATAAATTTCCGACAGTTTAATGCGGATACCTATTTTTTTAGGCGTTATATCAACAATTTTCTTAAGGTTTTCAAGTACCCCTTCTATATCCCCCTCGCTTTTGTACAACTCTGCCAATTCTTCGTAAACGGATACAGCATCCCCCAACAAACCCTGCTTTTCGTACAAGAAAGCAAGTTCATGTTTAACCAATAAATCATCTTCCCCAAACCTGAGCAGCATCTGGGCTATAGCAGTAGCATTCTGATAATACTCAGCTTCTCTATACTTTTCGAGAGCTTTCCAATAATATTCTATTGCTTTTCTCTTATTGTTAATTTTATTATAAAGACTACCTAACTCTTTTGCGTTATTTGGATCTTCAGGATCTAAATCATAGATCCGTTCTAAGCATTCGATTGCGTGCCTGACATCTCCCTGTATTTTTGCTTTATTTGCTTCATTTCTTAGTGCGGTTACTTCACTTCCCTTAGGCATTTCTCTCTTTACTCACTCCTGTTAAGCATAAGCTCTTCTCCGACTCTTTTTATAATAGATTCCTCTATCATCTTTTTCTTCAATAAAGCTCCTTCTAAAAGAGCGTTATCACAAATAACATTAATCACTCGTGGAACACCGGAAGTAAAATCATATATCATTTTATTCGCTTCATCGCTGAATATCCTACCGGTAGCACCAGCCTGTTCCAATCTATAATTTATATAATCTCTTGTGGACCCAATTGTAAGAGGAGGAAGACTAACAATAGCCGAAATCCTTTGCCTGAAAGAAACATTATTTTTTATCTTTTTATACATATCTCCCATACCACTCAATATAACCGTTACCAAACGGTATCCTTCAAGCTCCAAATTCAAAAGCCCTCTTATTTCCTCAATTACCTCAGGATTAGTAATATTGTTGGCTTCATCGATAAGAATTACAGATTTTTTATTAGCTTTATATCTACGCTGGAGTTCTCCTATTAGATCTAATTTCATTTCTGTTCGTCCTCTGGAATCGAGTTTCAAACCAAGCAATTCACCTAATTTTTTATTAAACCATAAAGCGGAAAAATCAGGCTGCGTAAGAGTCATTAGACTGCCCGAATATTCTTCCTCTTCTCCCAACCCCGCGAAAATCCTCCTGATAATAGTAGTCTTTCCACACCCTATCCCCCCGGTCAACAATCCCAGGGCTCTATTCTTTTTTATGACATGCAACAATTTGACAAGAGCCCGAGTGTGCTCTGGCCCGCTGTAGAAGAAATCCGGATCGGGTATATCACTAAAAGGTTCTTTATCCAATCCGTAAAAAGCTTCGTAATTCATCTATCTTCCCCCCTACAAAAAAACAATTTTCTGTTCCTCAAAGTGCTCTTCCTTATCAGCGGTCTCCCCTCCCTTTGTCGCTTTAACTGCTTCCCCTGAAACTTCTTCGGCTTTTGACTCTGCCTTTTCCTCTTCCCCTTCCTTTTTCTCTTCTTCCTTCGCTTTCTCTTCTGGTAATATTCCTAAAAGTTCCTTAACATCTTTAAAGTTAGGGTCTAATTCATATATTTCTTTTAAAACATCTTTCCCTATTTTCGCTTTCCCCGATTCCCTTAAAGATTCATAAATAGAATATAATTCCTCGAGTTTATCCAGTCCGTGCAATTGTCTGGCTAAACTCAGAGCATCACCCAAAGAACCCTGCTCCCTTAATAATGCTACCAATAATCTTTTGGAATTATGAGAATTATCCAGCTCTAAAATTCTTCTATAATTTGATTCCGCCTCGGCAAACAAATCCTCTTCATGAAAAGCTTTACCAAGGACGTATCGTAAATCTATCTCGTCTTTTGGAGGCTTAGTTGTAAATGCCTTCAATTTCGGCAAAACGTCTTCATGTTTTTCTTCATATATTAAACTTTTTATATTGGCATCCTTTGGATAATTTTCCTTAAGAGTGTTCAAAACCTGCTGTGCCGCTTCCTTGTTTCCAAACATAGAATAATACTCAAAAGCTTTTATATAATTATCTTTTGCTTCCTCAGGAGAACCTATCTCCCAGAGCAATTCTCCCATTTCAAGAAAAGAGTCCGCGTCAAACTCCTCATCGACCTCAAATTCTCCAGGGGTCAGTATATTCACTATTTCTGCAGGCAAGTTACCGGAAATAGATAAAAGATCCCCGAGATTTCCCCCTTTCTCAAGAAATTCCACCATACGATTCCTTACCTCCCCATAGAAACCTAACTGTGAATATCCTGTTATAATTTTTAGAAGCTCTTGTAAATTCTGATTTTCCTTAAAATCTTTCACTGCTTTAACTATTAAGTTAACGCTTTTCTCATCCAAAAGAAAACCTCCAATTTCCTCTAAAATAACTTTTTTACTAAAATAAGCAACCTGGCTTAAAAAGTCAAGTGTTACGGTGTTTTGCAAGCACAAGATTACCCCCCACACCAAAAAATTATTCTCACACAGAGACACAAAGAACACAGAGGAAAAAACAACAAAAAATATCTTAATTGGTTTAAACCCAACCCCACCAAAACTAAGAGAAACAACGAATCATACGAATAGCACAAATAAAAAAATGTTTTAACCACTTAATTATTCAATGACTCGACTGAGATTTAAAGAATCAAAATATCAGCGTACAAAAATTACGACAATCAATGGAATTAAGGAATAAACCATAAAGTAGTACTCTTTTGAAGAAAAACGGAATTCGTTAATAGTTGTTCTTTTTTCTCCCACCTTATAAGCTTTAGCATGCAGGCCAAGGGCTAACTGATCAGCCCTTCTAATAGAAGAATGCACAACAATAAAAACCAAAGAAAAAAGATCCTTGCCCATTCTAATGTAACCGCATCTGGCTTTATAAGCCATCATAGCTTTTTTACCCTCTTCAAACATAAATGGAATAAAACGAAAAACAAAAATCATAATCATAGGAACTTCTCTTAAAGTCTCGGATTTGAAACGAAAAAAGAATCCGGAGAGACTATCCGCAAGGTCTATTGGAGAAGTCGTAAAACCAAAAAACATGGTACTCAAAACAAGAAGTAAAATTCTTATAGAATATAAAAATCCCTTCAAAGAGCCTTCTAAAGTCGCGTTTAAACCTCCCAATCTAAATAATACTTCTCCGGGTGTTAGAAATAAATGTAAAAAAAATGTTAGCAAAAACAATATCAAAAAAGGAGAAAAACCTTTCAAGACTTTAGCCGGAGGCAGTTTAGAAAAGAAAAAAGGCAATATAATAATTAAAGAAAGTAATATATACGCAATGGGATTACTAATAAACAGAACCGATATAAAACAGGTAAAAACAAAGAATAACTTAGCTCTGGGGTCAAGAAAATGAACTAATGAATCTCTGGGACAAAAAGCAAAGTTCACTTATTATTAAGTATGCTTTTTATTAAACCCAGGAAAAGCGGAGCGGGATTTTCAAGACGAGCCTTAAATTCCGGATGAGCCTGGGTAGCTACAAAAAACGGATGGTCCGGCAATTCCATAAATTCCATAAGCGGCTCACCTTCAGGCAGTCTATGAAAACCGCTGAATATAACACCAGCTTCTTCAAAATCTTTAACATATTCGGGATTGACTTCATATCTGTGCCGATGGCGTTCAAGAACTACAGGAACTCCTTCATCCAAAACACCAAGCCTAAAATCTTCTTTTATTTCTTTTAACCTTTTCGCATCATATTTCAGTCTTCCTGTCTTTTCATACCACTCGAAAACTTTTGTATTTTTCTTTAACTCTGCAGCGTAAGCACCCAATCGCATAGTGCCCCCTATCTTCCTCTCCTCGAGAAGTTTTTCCTGCTGACCGTAAAAATTTATAACTTTGTGAGGGGTATTGGGATCCGCTTCTATAGTATTAGCATCTGCTAAACCCATAACATTTCTCGCGTATTCCACAAGGGCAAGCTGCATACCAAGACACAAACCAAGATACGGGATTTTGTTTTCTCTTGCGTACCGGATACTTTCAATCTTCCCTTCAAACCCCTCTTCTCCAAAACCTCCGGGAACGACTATACCATCGACACCTTCGAGGCAAGCAGTTCCTTCTCTTTCAATATCCTTAGAATTAACCCATTTAATTTTTACTCCCACCTTATCTTCCGCTCCCGCGTCTATTAAAGCTCTGGATACGGATATATACGAATCCTTCAGGGAAAACTCACCTATATCTAAGTACTTACAAACCATTGCGACATTTATATTAACTTTAGGATTCATTATTCCGTCCAGCAATCCAGTCCACTTACTCCAATCGGGTTTTTTCTTAAGCGGTAAATTAAGTTTACCAAGCAATTTCTTCCCTAAATTTTCCTTTTCAAAATTTATGGGAACTTCATATATACAATCAGTATCGGGGGCAGAAATCACACAATCGGCTTCGATATTGGCGTACGTTTCAATTTTGCCTCTTCTTACCGGGTCGAGAGAAGTTTTAGCGCGACAGAGTATAATATCCGGAAATATACCATGCTCGGAAAGCTGTCTTATCGCCTGCTGGGTTGGCTTGGTTTTCATCTCATTGATATGGGAGGGAATAGGAAGATATGAAAGCATTACTATAGCTACATTCTCTTTTCCCTCCACTCGAATAAGACTCCTTACCGCAAAAAGATACGGCATATTTTCATAGTCTCCTATCGTTCCACCGATTTCAACAACACAAACATCGGTATCTTCCGAACTTTTCTTTAACCTTCTTATTATCTCTTCGGGAATATGCGGAATAAATTGAACTGTTTGTCCCAAATATTTGCCGGCTCGCTCCCTATCTATTACACTTTTATAGACTTGTCCTGTAGTAATATTGTTTTCCTTTGGAATATCCTTGGAAAGAAATCTCTCATAATTACCCAGGTCCTGATCTATTTCCCCACCATCGTCGGTCACCCAGACCTCGCCATGCTCGGTTGGCCTTAGTGTTCCGGCATCATAGTTTATGTAAGGATCGATTTTAATGGCGGTAGTGGAATATCCGTAATTCTCAATTATCTTACCTATCGAGGACGTAGCTATCCCCTTACCAACACCACTTAAAACACCTCCTACAACTATTATATATTTGGAAGCCATTTTTAAAAAATCCCTTTATTATTCATAAAAGCATTTACTCTTCTTTTTCGTCGTCGTCGTCTTCCTTTTCTTCAGCTTCTATATCCGAAGATTCTTCCTCTTCATCGGACTCTTCGTCGTCTTCAACCTCTACTTCACTCGACTCTTCTTCTTCAGATTCTTCTTTCTCGTCTGTGCTCTCGTCTTTTTCTTCTTCAACCTCAGCTTCCTCTTCTGCCTGTTCTTCCTCTTCATCGGACTCTTCGTCGGACTCTTCTTCGTCGTCTTTTTCTTCCTCTTTGGAATTCTCTTCGTTTTTTTCTCCTTCGACTTCAGTTTCTTCTTCTACTTCTTCCTCTTCTGCCTGTTCTTCCTTTTCGTCGTCTTCAACCTCTTCCATTTCGTCTAAGACTTCCTCCACAGCAGTTTCATCCGCTACCATCTTCCCATCTTCGCTATCTTCATAGCCTTCTTTCTTCTTCATTTCTTCAATCTTGACTTGCTGTTCTTTTTCATATTCTCGTTCCGAAAGCACTATATTTCTTCTATCCACATCGATTTCTATAACCTTTAACTTTAATTTATCGCCTAAAGAATAACCTTCTTCAGGTTTTTTGATATTCTTCTTGGTTAAATGGGAAAAAGGAACGAAACCTTTCAATCCCTTTCCAAGAGAAACAATTACTCCTCTGGGAAGCATCTCATAGATTGTACCAATAATATTACTATCTACAGGATACTTTTTCGCGAAAATTTTCAAAGGATCATCTTTAAGCTGCTTTAACCCAAGAGAAATACGTCTTTCCGCCACATCAACCGATAATACTTCACACTTTATCGTCTTCCCTTTATCGAGCACATCCCGTGGATGATTAATTCGCTGAGTCCAGGATATATCGGATATATGGAGCAATCCTTCGACCCCCTCTTCCAATTGAATGAAAGCCCCAAAAGAAGTAAGATTAACTACCTTACCTTTAACAACGGAACCGACAGGATATTTTTCCTCTACGTCTTCCCATGGATCAGGAACTGCTTGACGTAACCCTAAAGAAATTTTGCGAGCTTTTTCATCAACCTCTAAAACGATTGCGTCTACTTCCTGCCCAACTTTCATTACCTCTGAAGGGTGTTTTATGTGCTTGGTCCAGGACATCTCAGAAACGTGTATAAGACCTTCAATCCCTGTTTCAAGCTCGACAAAAGCGCCGTAATCGGTAAGAGAAACAACCTTTCCGGTAACCTGATTCCCTATTTGATAAGTTTCCATTACATTTTTCCATGGATCCGGCTTTAATTGTTTCAAACCCAAAGATACTCTTTTAGAATCCCGATCTACATCTTTGACTTTTACTTTCACAGTATCGCCTATTGAAAGCATTTCGGAAGGATGATTAATTCTCCTCCAGGACATATCGGTTATATGCAGAAGACCGTCTATCCCATCGAGCTCTATAAAAGCTCCGAATTCGGTAATATTCTTAACTGTTCCCTCTACTATCTGCCCTTCTTCTATTTCTTCCAAGAATTCTTTGACTCTTTCTTCCTGTTTTTCACTCAGGAGAACTCTTCTCGATACCACGATATTCCTACGTTTAAAGTTTACCTTAATTATCCTGACATCGAATTTGTCGCCAATTTCAACATCAGATTCTCTGGCGGGTTTTAAATCGATTTGAGACCCCGGTAGAAAAGCTTCAGTACCAAACACTTTCACCATAAGTCCACCCTTAACTCTTCTAACAACCTCACATTCTACGGGAGTTTCCTCCTTGTGCACCTCTTTAACATGGTCCCAAACTTTAATGAAATCAGCTTTCTTCTTCGAAATTGTAGCCAGTCCCCTTGTGCCTCCTATGTCATCGAGATAAACATCTACAACGTCCCCTACAGAAAAATCTGAAACCGAATCAAAATCATCTATAGGTATAATACCCTCAGATTTCAAACCAACATTCACCAAAACTTCATTGGCTGTAATCTTAACAATTCTCCCTTTAACCAGACCTATTCCCGGAGACTCATTCTCGAGATATTTTTCGAGCAGATTTAACGCTTCATCTTCACTTATAGGTTCGATTATCGAACTTAATTCCTCATTCATGTAGCTATTTCCTCCTTATTTGTATCAATATTTACTTTATTTTTATCAATTTTTTTAAGTTTGTTTATTACTTCATTAATAATCCAATCGGGTGTTGAAGCTCCTGATGCCACACCTACCCTCTCAACATCGGTAAACCATTCTTCTTTAATTTCATCCGCTTCTTCTATATGATAAGTATGAGAACCTTCTGCTTTTGCTATTCCCGCAAGCCTAGAAGTATTAGCGCTCTTTTTCCCGCCAACCACTATCATTATATCAGATTTCCTAGCTAGTCTCTTCACTTCTCTTTGTCTTTTACTCGTAACATCACAAATCGTATTGAAAACCTTAAATTCCAGAATCTTAGGCAATATAAAGGCAGCGACCTCCTGAAGTATTTCCTGCGATTGAGTTGTTTGAACGACCAACCCTACTTTACTGTCGTTTATTTTTAAATTTCTCACCGAATCGATTACGCGAATACGCCCATCAGTTTCGCCTACAATACTAATCACCTCAGGATGCTCTTTCTCACCTATTACAAAAGTTTCATATCCTTCAGAAACAAGCTGTTTGGCTTTTTCCTGCGCTTTTTTTACAAGCGGACAGGTCGCGTCCACTTCCTTAAGGTTTTTCTCTCTAATTTTCTTTAAAATTCTGGGGTGAACGCCATGCGACCGTATAATAACATATCCGGAATCGATTTCAGAAAGATCCTCAGCAGCAATTATACCTTCTTTTTCTAATCTTTTAACAACCTGAGGATTATGTATTATATGACCGAGAGTCCAGACTTTTTCTTCCGTTTCTTTCCTTATCTGCCGGGCAATTCCTATTGCTCTTTTCACCCCAAAGCAAAACCCCATATTCCTGGCAAGTTTTATTTCCATCAGGCTAAACCCTTTATTTTGTTCATAATTTTCTCTGCCAATTCCCTGGCATTCTTCATATCAGGTCGCCCATATTCCGGATAAATCGGAGCCCCAAATTTTACAGAAAGAGGAGTCTGTCTTAAAAAATGCTTCAACATCGATTCATGAGTTCCTGTAATTAAAACCGGAAGCACAGGCACTTTTGTTTTTATGGAAAGATAACCTACTCCCGGCTGAGCCGGAAGAAATTCATTTGTTTTAGACCTGCTTCCCTCGGGAAACATCATAACAGCCCTTCCTTCATTTAAGAGATTAACAAAAAACCTCATAGACTTAATCCCCGGATTTTCTGTATCAACCGGCACAGCATGAACACTCCTTAGGACCCAGGAAACAAACTTATTGATAAAGAGTCCTTTCTTCGACAGAAACGTAACCGGCCGACATCCGATACAACATCCAACAAGAGGAGGGTCATAATTGGAACGATGATTTGGAGCAATAATAACTCCTCCCTTTTCAGGAACATTATCCGCCCCCTCTATTTTGAGTCCAAAAATTTTGTAAAACCCTAAAAATAGAAAGTGTCCTATTTTATAAGGAACTGTAGCTTTCATTAAGTTTTTTTATCTCGGATATCACAATGTCCACCTGTTCATCGATTGAAAGCGAACTCGTATCGAGCAAATACGCGTCGTCGGATTTTTTTAAAGGACTCTCCTTCCTTGTCGAATCATGATAATCTCTTCTCTTCAAATCCTTTTCTACTTCTTCCAGATTCTCTTTACTATCCTGCAGTCCTCTTCTTTTCGCTCTAACACCTACATCCGCGTCCATGTAAAATTTTAGATCAGCATCGGGAAAAACTACTGTCCCAATATCCCTACCTTCAATTATCGCGTTATTATCATCAACTATTTTTCTTTGAATACCCACCAGGAATCTTCTTACTGCCTTCATCTTAGAAACAGGCGTAACAGCTTTATTGACTTCATCGGTACGCAATTTATCGCTTATGTCTTCACCATTAACAATTGTTCTCTGTTCATTATTCACCTTTTCGATCTCGATATTCAACTCATCCAAAATCTGGGTAACCTTTTTCTCATCATTGGGATTTACACCTCGCCTCAAAACAAAATAAGCTACTGCTCTATAAGTCGCTCCGGTATCAAGATATAACCAACCCAGTAGCTTTGAAACTTTTCTGGCTGTTGTTGTCTTACCTGAACCTGAAGTCCCATCTATTGCAACTACAAATCCCATAGATTATTATACTACTATATAAAAAAATTTCAAGGTGTCAAGTAATATTTCTCTTATCATAAATTAGGGCAGGAGCAAAAAGCTCCTGCCCGGAGGTATGAGCCCCCAAGGGCTCAGTATAAAAAATAATAGTACTTAATAAATAATCCTTTTCCCTTTTATGTCAAGTGGGGTATCAGCAAAAAAATTCCCTTGACATTTAATCCTCTTTAAAGATATTGGAAAGGGGGAGAAAAATCAAAAAATCAAAGAAAAAATAAACAAACTTCAAAAAAAATAGATGAAAACAGAAAATAAAAAAAAGGAGAGAATTATGAAAAATCTTAAGATGTTATTGTTGTTTTTATTAATTGTACCGGTATTCTTAACAGATTGCGCGAAAACGGAAACCATCAAATATGACAATGTTAAGAGGGCTCCAAAATCCGAAGATTACAATATGAAAATATATTCGGAAGGCGCAACACCAAAAGAATATGAAGAAATCGGTGAAGTAAGAATGGAGGCTTATATAAATCATCCTAAAGAAGAAATAATTAAGAGTTTAAAATCTGAAGCAAAGAAATTAGGCGCGGACGCGATAGTCGGTTTGGAAGAATTAGGATCATCTGACGGGATGAAACAACGTTGGGCGGCAAAAGCCGTAGTTTGGATTGATAAAAAATCAAAATAAATAAGGCAAAAAACACTATAAAAACAATAGATAAAAACAGATAATAAAAAACTGCTTTTATACTATTTGTTTTTGGGATTTGGGGGATGGGATTAAATTTTGGTTTTGGATTCTTGACTCAAGACCCCAGACATTTAATTTACCTTTCTGTAAATTAAATGCCGGAGGAGGGATTTGAACCCACAAGTCCTTTAAGGGACAACGGATTTTGAGTCCGCCGCGTCTGCCAGTTCCGCCACTCCGGCCTTCCTTGAAAATATATAAAATGAACCACATAAGTCAAGAGCCTTACACAACAATATATATTTGTCGCTGATCATAGGCAAAAAACAAGAAAGAAAAACTACAAGTCCTACAAGTTCTACATGTGAATATTTTGGGTGGTGTTGGGGGAAAACAACATAAATTTTCCTTTGTGTCTTTGTGTGCTTTGTGTGAGAATATTTTTTGAATGGGGGGTGGGGAGGCTTGACATGCGCGAATATAAGATTAAAATTTAGGAAGAATGAAAGGTGAACTAAAAGATAAAGAGGGTATCTCTTTAATATCTCACGAAATAAAAAATTCCATTGCCGGACTTAAGACCGGGATTGGAATGCTGCGGGATATGGGAACCGGCGATGTAAAGGAAATCAGCGACACTTTATTTGAAGAATTGGAATATTTACAGGACATGACATTCGATGTCTTGAGTTTAACAGGGGCTCTTGATTTAAATTTAGAAAAGGTTAATATTAAAAAACTAAGCGAAGAAAGCGCGGAGTTGGTTATAGGCGATACAAACGGAATTGACTTTAACTTTAGCGATGATCTTCAGAAAGTTTTCTGCGATAGGAAACTTATAAAGTCTGTTTTAGTTAACCTGATTCATAACGCTTACGAAGAGGTCGGGAAAAAAGGAAAAATTGAAATAGGCGGAAAACGTGTCGAAAAAAATATGGTCGAAATATGGGTAAAGGATAATGGTTCCGGCATAAAGGGAGATATAAATTCCATTTTTAAGAATTTTAAGTCCAGAAAAAAAACAGGAACGGGAATAGGATTATCGATAGTAAAAAAAGTAGTTAATGAACATTTTGGTAAAATCAGCGTTGAAAGCGGCGACGGTAAAGGGACTAAATTTATTATTGAAATGCCATCGGATTTTCATTACGTTGAGAGGCGTTCCGGCAAAGAGCGTAGGGAAAGTAAAGGTAGACGTAAGGAGGATTAATGATTTTAGTATTAGAAGACAATAAAGCATTACGCATAATTATCAGAAAAGCTCTTGAAAAAGCAGGCTATACGGTCAAAACAGCTGAAAACGGTAAGGAAGGATTAAAAGCCTTAAAAGAAGAAACCCCAGATTTGATTATATCTGATGTCATAATGCCTGAAATGGATGGATTCGAATTTCTTAAAAAGATTCGGAAAAAACACCCCCTCATACCTTTTACTTTTCTGACTGTTAAATCCGAATTTGACGATTATTCTAAAGGATATGAAATGGGAGCTACAGATTATTTAACAAAACCTTTTGATGTATATATTTTACTCGAAAGAGTCGAAAAGAGAATAAAATCAGGTAAACTACTACGAGAAATAATTGAAAAAGGAAAAGATTCTGTGGACCTTAAAGAAATTCTGGCAGTCGATCTTATAAACAGTTTAAAAATGCACAAAATCGATTGCAAGCTTATGATCGATACCCCTTCGGGAAAAGGGAAAGTCGAAATAAAAAAAGGAAAAATCAAGAAAAGCACTTTCGATAATATAGAAGACCAAAATGCTCTTCCCAGAATAGCCGGTTTGAATAAAGGTAAAATTAAAATTGAGCGTTAATTAAGTATTCCCTATATTTTTAACATAAAATATCTGCTAAATAATGACCCTTATTAACACAATAACCCTGGTAACTATCTAATGAATACAATCGCGATTGTAGGAAAACCAAACGTGGGAAAATCCACCCTTTTCAACCGAATACTAAAGCAAAAACGTGCTATTGTAGACAAACAACCCGGGGTAACAAGAGATAGAGTTTATGGTGTAACCGAAAGAGAAGGTAAACCTCTTATTTTAATCGACACGGGAGGGATTCGGTTTTCTGACGATCCGCTCGAAACTCAAATAATAGAACAGGTCAATTTTGCCCTGGATGAAGCTGATATCATCCTTTTATTGGTAGACGGAAGAGAAAATGTCTCCTCGCTCGATAGGAAAATCGCCGACCATATAAGAAAAGCCGAAGGGGAAAAAGCCCTTATCGTAAATAAAATGGATAAGGGAAAAGAATGGAATGTTTTAAATGAATTTAAAGAATTAATAATGGATGAAACTTTCCAAATCTCCGCTCAGCACGGAAACGGTGTCGATAATCTTTTAGAATGGATCCTTTCAAATTGCGAAGAGGGAGAAATTGCAGAGGGAACCACAATAGGTATAATAGGGAAACCAAATACAGGAAAATCGACTTATGTTAACGCTATTATGGGATATGAACGTACAATTACAAAAGAAGAACCGGGAACCACAAGAGACAGCAGCCATTCATATCTTGATTATAACGAAAGAACGATAATTCTGGTGGATACAGCCGGGCTTAAGAAAAAATCAAAATTAAAGGATTCTCTCGAGTATTATTCCTTCCTCCGCGCAATAAGAACCATAGAAGAATCAGACATCGTTATCGTTTTAATCGATGCGTCAAAAAAAATCACAAGGCAGGATAAAAATATCATAAGATGGGCAATCGACAGGAAAAGACCTATAATAATACTTCTTTCGAAATTCGATCTTATACCTGAGGAAAAAAAGAAAGAGATTATAAAGTATTATGATAAACAACTTTCCGTTTTTGATTGGATTCCCAAATTGGCTATCTCTTCCCTGCGGAGAAAGGGTATCGGTGAATCTTTATCTTCGGCTCTCGAAGTTGTAGATAAGTTAGAAGACAAACACCCGGAGCTTGAAACAATCGTCCGAAAAGCAATCGAGTATCGACCTCCTCCGGGCGCCAGGAAAAAAATAGTTTTGCATTCGGTTAAACAAGAGGGTAAAAATATTATTATAAAAACAAACGAACAGAAAAGTTTTGATGAACAATACAAAAGATACCTTGAGAATAGAATAAGAAAGAAAATTGACTTCGAGGGAATCCCAATCTCGCTGAAGTTATAAAGGGGGTAACTTTTATGTGGGAAGCATTAGCTTTCATCGGTTCTTATATTCTTGGAAGCATACCATTCGGTTTTGTTGTAGGAAAAGTTAAGGGATATGATATCAGAAAAGAAGGAAGCGGAAATATCGGTTCCACCAACGTTTTTAGAGTGGCCGGAAAGAAAGAAGGCCTTTTCGTTTTTATCCTCGATTTTCTTAAAGGTTATCTTCCGGTACTTTACTTTACGGATATTTCAGTATTAGCCGGCATTCTTGCCCTGCTCGGAGCCATCGTCGGACACATGACAACACCTTTCCTTAAATTTAAGGGAGGAAAAGGAGTTGCAGCGGGTTTTGGAGGAATTATCGCGCTTATGCCCTTACCGGCAGCATTGGCTTTTGGGGTTTGGGTTTTACTGGTCGGAATTACGAGAAGGGTATCTATCGGTTCTTTAGGGGCAGCGATCTCGCTACCCATCTTTTATTTTTATACCGGAGAACCTATGACTAAAATCGTTTTATATTTTTCTGTTTTAATTGCACTCCTGGTTATCATAACCCACAGGACCAATATAAGAAAACTTATTAGAGGAGAAGAAGAACCGATTTTTTAAAATCGATCTTCCAATTTTAAAAATATAGAATTAATCAACTTTATATTTTTTTACATTTTTTATTATCTATAGACAAATAATAAGTGGTCAGCTGAAAACCGTAACTATCAGCTGACCACTTATTATCATATTGGGGGTTTAAATCAACGATACATTATAACAGTTTTTCTTGTCGCTATAAATTCATTTCCATTTGCCTGTATTCTAACAAAATAAACCCCTTTTGGACTACCTTTCATATCAAATTCCTTCGAATAAAATCCAGCAGGCTTTTCTTCCGAAACGTCTTTGATTTTTTTACCGCTTATATCATATACAAACAGCTTTAAGGAAGCGTTTCTTGGAAGAGCATAATTAATTGTAAGTTTACTGCTCGGTATTACACCTTTAACATTAATAGCATAACTCTTCGGTAATCCAATATTACCAATTGAAGAGACTGAAATCGAATCGATAGAAACAATAGAAAAAACTCCATCGCTTAAGTCCGACAGACTTCCGTCTAAATCCGCAATCCTCACCATGCAATTTTCCGAAGAAATACCGGCAGGAGTAAACCAATCAAAAGAACCATCATCTGCCGCGCTATCTGTAATAGTTACCCAATTCGGCACCGAATCGCCTCCCGTCGAATCATAATATGCATCCAGCGTATATTCTATTTTGACCGTTCCGGATGTACCATAAGAATTCCATTCAACATAATTAACGGTATCTGCATACCACGTCTCTCCGCCATTTGGTGAAGTTACTGTAATATATGGCTGTTCAGGAGTGCTATCAGCAGGAATAATGGAGAATATATCATCACTTACATCCGATGGACTTCCGTCAACATCAATAATCCTCACCATGCAATTCTCCGAAGAAATACCGGCATGAGTAAACCACTCAAAGGAACCATTATCTGCCGCGCTATCCGAAATCGTTACCCAATTCGTTACTGAATCGCCACCTGCTGAATCATAATACGCATTTGTTGTATATTCTATTTTTAATATTCCCGATGTGTTATAAGAATCCCATTCTATATAATTAGCGGTATCTGCATACCACGTCTCTCCGCCATTTGGTGAAGTTACTGTAATATATGGCACAAAAACCGTATCGTGAGGAACAATGGAAAAAATATCACTTGCATCTTCCGGGCTTCCATCAACATCCGCAATCCTTACCATGCAATAATCCGAGGAAATATCCGGAGGGGTTAACCAGGCAAAATTTCCAGTATCTGACGCACTATCTGCAATTGTTATCCAATTAATCGAATCACCGATAGAATCGTATATATTGGGACTATATTCTATTTTTACGGCCCCCGAAGTTCCGGAAGAACTCCAGATGATATAATTAACGGTATCCGCATACCATGTACCTCCACCACTCGGGGATGTTATTCTCATATAAGGCTCCGGAACTGTATCACGAGGTACAATAGAGAAAACTCCATCGCTAACATCCGTCGGGTTTCCATCAACATCCGCAATCCTTACCATGCAATAATGCGAGGAAATATCCGGAGGGGTCATCCATGCAAAAGAACCATTATCTACCACGCTATCCGTAATCGTTACCCAATTCGGCACCGAATCACCTCCGGTAGAATCATAATACGCATTTGTCGTGTATTCTATTTTAACCATTCCGGATATGTTATAAGAATCCCATTCGATATAATTAACAGTATCCGCATAATACGTTTCTCCACCATTTGGCGTCACTATATTAATATAAGAAGAATCCGGCGAAGACGAATCGGATACAATAGAAAACACTCTATCACTTACATCAGAAGCCCACCCATATAAGGCAGACACCCTCACCAAACAATAATCCGAAGGCGTATCCGGAATTTTCCAGGAATAAGAACCATCATTCCTTGTTCGCTTGGTTAAAGATTCCCATGTAGAATCGTTATCGGTCGAATATTCTATTTTCACATATTTTATCCAACCTATAGACTTCCAGGTAATATTGTAGGTAGAATCAACACACCAAGCTTCTCCACCATTCGGGGACGCCACCTTAATTCTTGGGAATCGACTCCAATACAAGCTTTGAGAACCAGAAGATTCAATATCCTGACCCAATACAGCAAAAGAGAAAAAAAACAACAACAATACAAACTTTTTACTCATTCCGCCTCCTTTTTTCTTTAGATGCCAAACCCCGCAATCAACTCCAATTAAAATTTATACCAAAAATAAACAAAGTACTTTGTTATAAAAAGTATAATATACATTTTTCCAAATTTGTCAAGGGTATAATTCCGATAATTTGAAAAAAATATCCTTTTTAAGCTGTTCTTTCAATAAACACAAAGAAATAATCGATAACAATAAAACTATAATACCCACCTTGTCTCCTTTTCTATAAATTAGACGATTAAATCTCTAATTAGTTCCAAAAAAATATGAATATTTTGGAATTTTACAATAATTTAATTGTTAATCATATGAATTTTAATAAATTTTATTGTTTTTAAATGTCAAATTTCTTAAATTAATCAATTGGTCAATTCTCTAAATGATTTTTAAAAAGTTAGTAGTTGGAAATCAGCAAAGGATTAGTAGACAAACAGGAAGTCGAGCGAGGATTAAGGTTTAGTTGAAAAGCGAAGAAGAAAACCAAGGATTAAGAAAAAACACTTACCTCTTAATCCATAATCCCTGAGTTGTTAACCTGCATTGCTTCTAATCCTATTACATTCTGTATGCGCTTTGAGATTCCATTTTATTTTTGACTTTGGGCATTGGACAAAAGACTTTGGACGATAATAATCTTATGTTCTCTGTGGTAAAGTTTTTTGGGATGGGTTAGATTTTTCTCTCAATCAAAAAAGTCAAAACAAAACACAACAAAGCTATTATAAGAAAAAGTGAAGACCCGTTCGAAAGTCCGCTTCCCCCGAAAATATATTGCAGTTCATCATCAGATAAACTCTCTAGTTCAGATTCGGACGGATGATTGTTTACCGCTATCAATCCAATAGTTTTGTTGCCGGCAACTATTTTGTATATTCCGCACTCTTTTGTTTGCTTGAATATATAATTATCGTTACCCATTTCGAGCGGATAACATTTTTTCCCCGTTGGAGAAATCATTTCAGGTTTAAAGGAACTTGTTATCGTTACAGGTTCATCCAATAAAATATTTTTATATATCGATTGTTCCGATAAATACTCGATTAAATTAAAAAGAAAAGGAATAAAAATAGGGTAAAGAGATAAATCATTTTCTTCCGGAGAAAAAGGCAGTATTAAATGATTCTCTAATTTACTTATAAATGGATTTCCGTTTTTAAAATATATTAATGTTTCACCTCTAGTTATTAGGGAATTATAACTTATGGGGATTTGGCTAAGCGCTTTTAAATCGGAAAAATCCTTTAAAAAAGATTCGTTAACAATAGTGGAAATCCTGTTCGGAATTTTGTTCGAGATAGAAGTATTTTCTGATTCCCCCAAACATATTATACCGGAATTTGGGCTATCCAGCAAATCCCGCAATTGTTTCTGTTCCGCGTTTAAGGAAATAAATAAATCTTCTTTTATTCCGGAAATTTCCCTTACCCATTTAACATTGAAATACGAAGGTGAAAGCGCGGCTGTAAGTCGTTCCGGATATTTATCAGACAGTATGCAAACATCCTGTCTGGATTTTACATTAACCGCGAAATAGTACGTATTGTCGAAATCGAAACCTTTTCCATCCTCCAGTTCAAGTGATAGTGAATGCAAACCTTTTTTCAGGGATAAACTGAAATCCAGTGTATTTTTTCCGTCTGTCAATATTGTGTTATCTTCTGCAATAACAGTTTCATCAGATTTGAATGTAAATTTAGTTTTCCTCTTTTCCTGGTATTCATTTAAAACAGTAAAACTAACACTGAAATTCTCTTCTTCGAAACTCGGACCACTCACAGCATCGATTACCGCGAAATTACCTTCCGGAAAAGATGTCTTTTTTATTTCTATACCGTAAAAGCTCTTTTTTTCTCTTATTATTTCGGCAAAGGCATTTCTTTGTGCATCCGTGATTAAAATCCCAACGGGGTTTCTTTCAAAATATGAAGAAAATTCGGGAATACCGGATTGCATTGGAACTATAAACCCATCTTTATCCTTGCCCGCTGTTTTCTCCATAGAAGGCGAATTATCAAGTATTATAGATTTTCCGGGATCAAAAAAGGAAAAAGGTATTTTTAGATTTACCGCGGACAAAATCAAGAATACAAGAAGACTGATACGCGCTATTAAAAGCAGTAATCTCTTTAATCTAAACCATTTCATAAGCCTCACTTCATTCTTCACAATAAAAAGTAACGACGGAAAATCTATTTTTTTAAGTCGTCTACTCGATAAAAGGTGTATTATTATCGGTACCGCAATAAGCGGTAAAAGAATAAGAAATGAAGGAAAACTCACGGTAAATGTTTCCGTTTCTCAAGATATTTTGTTAAAGCTTTATCATAAGGCGTATCGGTAATAATTCCGGAATAATCAATACGTTTAGCAGCAAATTCAGTTTTATATTTTAAAATAAATTCCTCAAATTTATCTTTATATAAACTTCTTATATTTTTAGGATCCGTAAAAATACTTATTCTATCCTCCATATCCCGGAATAAAGCCTCGGTACGATATGTTAAATTTAGTTCTTTTCTGTCTAAAATTTGAAAAACAATTACTTCGTGTTTTTTTGCCTTCATAACACTTATATTTTTGGTTACCTTATCGGGATCTTCCAATAAATCTGAAAATATTATAAAAAGACTTCTTTTTTTTATTAAAGGCAGAAGTTCAAATACGGAGTCGGAAACAGAAGTCTTTCCTGATGGTTCCTTTTTACTCAAAGTTGAGAACAAATGTTTCAGGTGATTCATACGACATCTAGCCGGAATAAATGATTCTATCCTGGAATCGAAAAGAACCAATCCCACCGAATCATTTTGTTTTAACAGCAAATAAGCAATAGAAGCAGCGAGTGTCCGCGCGTAATGAAATTTAGAAATATTTTCTCCGAATCTCATGGAATTGCTTTTATCGAGCAATATATACGCCGATAAATTTGTTTCTGCCTGGTATTTCTTTAGATAAAAACGCTCGGTCCGCGCGTATAATTTCCAATTAATTTTATTGATTGGATCACCCTGATAATAGGGACGGTGTTGCTTGAATTCCAGAGAAAAACCATGATAGGGACTTTCATGTAAACCGGTTAAGAACCCTTTAACAATTATTTGAGCCCTGAGGTTCAGGGTTCTTATTTTTTCTAAAACTTCAGGTTTTAAAAGTTCCAAAAACTTTAAGGTGATTATTCAAGCACTATTATTCTTACTTTCTCTCCTTCTTTCATTGTAAGAGGCTTTCCTTTATCATCAAAACTTATTAAAGCGAATTTCCTTGCTACTGTGTCTTTTTTTTCAGGGGTCGTAACGTAATACCCCACACTTATTTCTCCGGGATTACCACTTTTTTCAGAATGATAGCCGTTAGTATCTACACTTTCAGTTTGAGACGGAACATCATACAGAAACTTACTCAAATCATACATAGTCATTTTAGTTTTCGTATACGGGTTTTCCGGAACTTTGAGAGCTTCAATGTTATTGTATATATCTTCTAATGAAAAGGGAATCTCCCCACCATTAAAAGCTCTATATCTTTCTATAGCTGCTTTTACAGTAAACATATTAGAATGTAATTCTCTTTCTTTTGTTGCTATTTTTATTTGTCCATACTGTGGTTCAATCAAAATGAACAACAAACTAAAAAAAGCAATAATTATAAGTATATCAAGAAGTCTTAATACAGATCTATTCATTTAACTAACCTCCCTTTTATATGTTTTAAGAATAATTAAGATTTAGATTCTGTCAAGGGGATTCTTACTGCTGTTTTTACAAAACCCACTGCCTCATTTAAACTAAATAAAAGTCTATTTTTCTGTTTTATTTTCCGGTACACAAACAAAAAAAGACAAATACTTGACAAAATTAATTATGCACTTATGGTTAAAAGTAAAGGAAAACGCTCCTTCACACTGTTCGGGAGAAAAAGCAATTGAATTATTCAAAAAAGCATGGGGAGACAATTTTATTGAATCAGGTTGCGGAGTAAAAATAAAGATTTCGCTAGATAACAAGAATAATTAAGGGGGTTAAATGCAAAACACCGGGATGGGAAATCAAATCGAAACAATAAAAGAGAATTTAAAAGGTGTAAAAAATACAGTTATGGTAATGAGCGGTAAAGGTGGGGTAGGGAAAAGCACTGTCGCGGCAAACCTGGCTCTTGTACTAGCAGGAAAAGGGGAAAAAGTCGGACTTCTGGATATCGATATTCACGGACCGAATCTTCCTAAAATATTAGGGGCGGAAAAAGGAAGCCTGCAAAGTTCTGCCGAAAACAGAATTGATCCGGTTAAAATATCGGATAATTTAAAACTTGTGTCCATAGCATTTATGCTGCAGGAAGAGAATCAAGCCGTAATATGGAGAGGTCCTCTTAAAATGAAACTAATCCAGCAATTCCTAAGCGATATAGAATGGGGTGAACTCGATTGGCTGATCGTTGACTCTCCTCCGGGAACAGGAGATGAACCTTTATCTATGGCCCAGTTAGTGCCTGAAGGATCGGCTATTGTCGTAACAACACCACAGGAGATTTCACTTCTCGATGTCAAAAAATCGATAGATTTTGCAAAAAAAATCAACCTCAAATTACTTGGCATCGTAGAAAATATGAGCGGTCTCAAGTGTCCTCACTGCGGCAAAGAGATCTTACTTTTCAAAGGAGGCGGAGGCGAAGAACTTGCGAAAGAAATGGACATTAATTTCCTTGGTTCGATCCCCATTGACCCGGAAATAGTAATTGCTTCAGACGCGGGAACTTTGTATGTTGAAAAATTTCCGGAATCTCTCGCCACAAAAGCTTTAAAGAAAATAGCCGATAAAATAAGCGCAAAAGATTGAAATCACAAAGTTTTAGACACAATCTGGAGACTTGACATTTTACTCAATGCTTATACTATTCGAAAAAATAGGAGGGAAAGTGGGTTTAATTAGTGAACAAGACAAAGAATATCTGAAAACCGAGTTCAGTAAAAATATAAAAAGAAAAGTTCAATTACTTTATTTTACCGATCAAGAAAAAGAATCCGATTACACGGTGCAGACAAAAGAACTACTGGAAGAACTTGTTTCCTTAAATGATAATTTATCTCTTGTAATCAAAAACTGTGATGATGAAAAAAGTATGAAATCCGAAAATTTGACTCTTTGTCCATCAATTAAAGTCAAATCCGAGCGGAACGGCTTTATGAATTTTTATGGTATTCCCGCGGGGCATGAATTCACTTCATTTATCGAAGCGATAAATGACATGGGCGGAGATAACCTTCCTCTCTCCGAAGATATAATAGAAGATTTAAAACAGATAGATAAACCCATCGACATAAAAGTTTTCATTACGCATGGCTGTCCACATTGCCCGGGTGCTGTTAGAAACGCTCACACATTTTCCCTTGTAAATGATAACATAAAAAGCTCTATGGTCGATGCCAATTACTTTGATAAAGTTTCAAGGGAAAATCAGGTTTCAAGCGTCCCTCATATAGTTATAAACGATAAAGTAAATTTTACCGGAAATATGCCGCCCAGAATATTTCTTGATAAAATAAAGGAAGCTTTAAAATAAATGGACCTTTCTCTAAACAGACAAAGTAAAAAAAGCGAAAAAAAACATTTCTCCGCGGGTATAATAGGATCCGGCCCTGCCGGTTTAACTGCTGCTATCTATCTCGGAAGATCAAAAATAGATACAGTGGTCTTTGAAAAAATTGCTCCCGGTGGTTATATAATCAACGTTGAAAAAATAGAAAATTATCCGGGTTTTGTTGAAGGAATATCGGGACAGGAATTAGGAAAATTATACGTTCAACATGCAAAACGGTTCGGGGCGGAGATAATAGATGAAGAAATCACAAAATTAGAGTTAGATAAAACACCATTCATTACAGAATCCTCAAACGAATCCTACACTGCTGATAGTCTGATAATCGCATGCGGTTCTTCAAGCAGGAAAATAGGAGTACCCGGAGAAGAAGAGTTTATACATAAAGGAATTTCTTTCTGCGCAGCCTGCGACGCGCCTTTTTTTGAAGGAGAGAATGTTGTTGTTGTAGGAGCCGGAAATTCGGGAGTGCAAGAAGCTCTTTACATTTCTAAATTCGCAAAACATATAACGATTGTCGAGTTCTTAGACCATCCTACATGTGAACCGATACTTCTGGATAGAATCAACAAAAACGATAAAATAGAACTGCTAACTTCTCATACAGTAGTAGGTTTCAAGGGAGATAAATTTCTGGAAAGTGTCGAGATAAAAGATGTTAGTGGCGGAGAGATAAAACCTATAAAAGCTAAAGGTTCTTTTATTTACGCCGGAGAAGTACCAAACAGCGATTTGGTCAAGGATAAGCTAGAACTAGATAAAAATGGATATATCCTTACGGATAAACATTTGAAAACTTCTGTTAAAGGCGTTTTTGCCGCGGGAAACGTCAGAGATACAACTTTCAGACAGGTCGCCACTGCCATAGGGGACGGGGCGGTTGCCGCCCACGAAGCATATAAATATCTTGAAGAAAACAAATGATAAAAGTATATACTAATTCAAGCTGTCCATACTGTATCAAACTAAAAAATTTCCTGAAAAAAAATGGAGTAAAATTTAAAGAGATAAATATATCGAAATACCCGGAGGCCGCGAAAGAACTAAAGAACAAAACCGGACAAACCGGTGTACCCGTCACACTATTCGGAAGTCATAAAATCATCGGTTTCGATGAAAATCGTTTAAGGAATCTATTAAAAATAAAAAGGTGAGGTTATTTTGAAAAAATATGTTTTTGTTTTATTTTTATTTATGATTATTGCGGGATGCGGCAGAGCTGAAGCCAACAGTAACAACAAAAAAAACGAGGAAAAAGTCGGATTGGCAAAATCAAACATTGCTCCCGACTTCACCCTTAACGATATGGAAGGAAATTCTCATACACTTTCCCAGTACAGAGGACAAGTGATCCTTATCGATTTCTGGGCAACATGGTGCCCTCCTTGTGTTGTAGAAATACCCCACTTTGTTAAACTATATAACAAATACAACGAAAAAGGTTTTGTAATTCTGGGAGCGAGCCTGGATAACAACGAGAAAAAACTTAAGAGTTTCGTTTCCAATCAGGCAATGAATTATCCTGTACTTGTAAATGCGGGAAATGTAAGCTCTAAGTACGCTATACAGGCAATACCCACAGCTTACTTGATAGACAAACAGGGAAAAATCGAAAAAAAGTTCGTTGGTTATAGACCCGGTTACGAAAAAGAAATAGAAAAAATCTTATTAAAGTTGCTGGAAACAAAGGATGAATAAGCGTACACTAATTTATATTCTGGGATTAATCCTTTTTTTGGGATTTTTTATTTATGGAATCGGCTCCGAACAGAAAACGGAGGTTGAACAGAAAGGATCGATTATCTGCCTTTCCTGCATAGGTATCGGTTAAAATGTTCGGATGGCTGTATAAAAGAGTAACGCGGTATTATGTATACATTGTATCTTTTTTCGCGGCTAACAATCATTTCAGTAAAAATATATATCAGGGAAAATTAAAAGGATTCTTTTTCCCGGGATTAAATTGTTACGCGTGCCCATTAGCCCGGCATTCCTGTCCTCTGGGTTCTCTCCAAAACTTCATCGGGGTCAAGACTTTTCCCTTATACGTATTGGGATTTATGGGCGTTTTAGGCATAACGCTGGGGAGATTTGTGTGTGGATGGATTTGCCCTTTCGGATTTCTTCAGGAGCTTCTCTACAGAATTAAGACTTTTAAGATTCGAGTATCCCAAAAACATAGTTATTCCAAATACGTGGTTTTATTTTTTCTTGTGATGCTCTTACCATTTCTAACTACCCAACCATGGTTTTGCAAGCTTTGTCCGGCGGGAGGAATAGAAGCGGGGATTCCTATGGTTTCTATGCATCCATATTTAAGAAGTCTTATCGGCACTTTATTTTACGTTAAAATTACAATTGTTACCGCGCTTATATCTTTCTCTGTTCTGATTAAAAGACCCTTTTGCAGATTCGTATGTCCGCTCGGAGCCATCTACGGAATTTTTAATAAATTCACATTTTTCAAGATAAAAGTCGATGAAAAAAAGTGCATAGAATGTTATACATGCCAAACCGTCTGCCCTATGGATGTCGAAATTTTCAAAGCTCCGGATTCCGTGGATTGTATCAGATGCGGAGAATGTATCAAAGCATGTCCCACAAAAGCGTTGTATTATAAATACGGAATTGACTAATAAAAAACTTCTATATGTTTATTTCAGTATTGGGGAATCGTTCTTACAAAGGGCAAATAAAAACTACAGTTTCTACATGCATTAATTAGGTACCAGGTATCGGATACCAGATTCCAGTTAAAAAACAAAAACAATCGCGTTTATCCATATCCCACTTTTGGGTATAGGGTTGGGATTCTTACTCCTGGCTTCTGAATTCTTCTCTCTGTGTTCTTTGTGTACTCTATGTGATATTAATCTTTTTGTGGGGAGGGTTTTGAACAAAGATGTCCTTGACATAGCAAGCATTATTATATAAAATAGATAAGAATAAAAGGAGGTCTAATGAGTTTAATGTCTATTCTTGCTAAAGGCGGCTGGACAATGATTTTTGTGGGAATAACTCTTTTTGTAGGGCTGTATTTTGCTATAGAACGCTTTATATATTACAGGAGAAGTCAAACCCCTACGGATGATTTATTAAAAAGAGTTTATGCCTGGTTAAAAGAAAAAAGTCCGGAACAAGCTTTAAAAGAAATCCGCGATTACGATACACCGATAACAAGAGTAATGGCTAAGGGAATTCTATCCGAGAACAAAGAAGCAATGAATGCGAGTGCTGCTGTAGAATTGCAGAGCCTTGAAAAAGGTCTCGGGGTCGTGGCCTCTATGGGTTCAATCGCTCCCATGCTTGGCTTTTTCGGTACAGTGCTGGGTATGATAAAAGCTTTCATGCAGATAGAAATACTCGGTGGTGGAGTTAACCCTTCCCGTCTTGCAGGTGGAATATGGGAGGCTCTCGTCACTACAGCCGCCGGACTGGCAGTCGGCATTATATTTCTTTTGATATACAATGCTCTTTCCGACAGGATGAACTCTATCTTACGAGATATCAACAGGGTAATTTCAGAAATAACTTCAATTATGGAATGATAAAATGGAGTTAGAATCTAAATTTAAACACAAAAGTACTTTCCCTGTAATTTCTATGGCTGATATAGTTTTACTTCTTCTGATTTTTTTCCTTCTCACTTCGACATACCTGGTTCAACCCGGAATAAAAGTCCGTCTGCCCAAAACAGCCGCAAGAACCGCTGCGGCACAGGAGAAAATAAGCATAACAATAACAAAAAGCGGAGCTATTTATCTTGAAGACAAACCTGTTCAAATTGCAAATCTTCCTTACCTGCTAAAGGATACCGCAGAAAAAATAGTATTAATAAAAGCAGATAGGGACGTAACCATAGATATGATTGTAAAAGTCATGGAAGTTTTAAGAAAAAGTGGTGCAGGAAAATTTGTTATCGCGACCACCCCGGAAATAGAGTGAATATAAAACCAATACCTCTAATATCTACAATAATAATTTATTGTTTTCTGCTTTTATTGTTTTTTCTCATTTCCATTAACTTAAAACCTCGGGAGGAAGAATTTGTTACTCTAGGCTTTGAAATAATAGAAGAAATTGAGGAAACGGGAAGACTCGAAGAAATAGGAGGTACCAACGATATTTTCTCACCCGTGGGAGACATTCCCATACAAACAGAAAAAATAAAAAGAAATCTAAGTCCGCTGCAAAAACCCTCTTACAAGGGAGCAGAAACGGAAAGCGGAAAGAAAAAAGGATATAGACTATCCGGGGAATTATTAAAAAGAAAGATAATACATTTTAAAAAACCGGAATATCCAGAAAACGAAAATGAAAACACTCAGGTACAACTGAAAATAGAAGCTAATCCTGATGGAACAATAAAATCCGTTACTATCGTAAAAACAGGAGGTATTCCTTTCGATAGAAACGCTACGGAAGCGGTAAGGGACTGGAGATTTCAGCCTTTACCCCCCAACGTTAAACAAACAATCCAAAATGGTGTTGTTACAATATATTTTGAAGTAAGATGATTCTATTATTTATATCCCTTTCACTGCAGCAAGCTTTCGATCCATTTGGGAATAATATTTCAGGACAAAATAAATGTGTTTTATCGGGCAGATGCGTAAACATTGCTGTACAGGCTACGGAAAAAGGGAAACCTTTAGCCGATAAATGGGTTAAATTCATACCCCATAACGGAAAAGTCTCATTCGATTCCGTAAAAACCGACAACACGGGATTTGCCAATATCGAATTTATACCCGAAGAGGGCGGATGGATAGAAGCAAAAGCAGAAAATCAAACTATAAAAATTCATCCTTCAGTTTTTCCTAAACAGAGCCTTATACAATTTATACTATCGGTAATAATAGGAACGATTCTAATTCTTATGGGATTGGATCATCTAAATAAAGGCTTTTCTCGTTTTAGCGGAGAGAAAATAAGACAGATGCTCTGGCGAATGACAAAACACCCTTTATTAGCTTATTTTTCAGGGATACTTGTTGCCGTACTTCTCGAATCAAGCACTTTAACCGGTTTAATGCTACTTGGTCTTGTGGAATCTTCTCTCATCAAGCTTTCTACCTCGCTTATTATCCTATCGGGAGCCGCACTCGGTTCCACTTTTACAGTACAAATAATAGCTACAGACATTATTCAATTTAGTCCCATTATTGTTCTAATTGGCTTTATTCTCTGGCAAACAAAATCAAGATTAAACTATATTGGAAGAATCATCCTGGGATTCGGCCTGATCTTTTTTTCCATCTGGCTCATAAGAGATAATATTCAACCCTTAAAAGATGTATTCGCTCTCGATATCAATCCTTTCTTACTATTCTTCTCAGCTATAATTTTAACTTTCCTATTTCATTCCAGCGCCGCCACACTCGGATTAGTTATAGCCTTTGCGGGTACTTTAAGCTTTTCCTCGATTATACCTATTGTACTCGGAGTGAACATCGGAACATCATTTACGATATTACTCGGTTCCACCCGTTTTGCTTCTTCTTCGGATAAAGCCATGGGAGTAGGATACGTTATTCTTAAAACAATTTTCGTCATATTATCTCTTTATCTATTTTTTATACCCAGATGTTTAGAACTTACTGCGAGAGGAATTGCCAATATTCACACCCTTGTAAACTGCTGGGGACTTATATTGATTCCTTTTTGCTTTCCTCTTGCAAAATTCCTCAGGAGATTGTACGGAAGAAAGGAATCCAAGCTTAAACTCGATCCTCTTTTCCTGTCTTCTTCCACTGTCGCCATATCAAAAACTTACGATGTGATACGTGAATCTATGGAAATTGTTAAACTCATGTTTAAGGATACACTGGAAGTATTTAAGCAAAACAACGACGCAATACGCAAAGTTATAATTTCCAAAGACAATATAGTAGATAAAAATCGGGAAGAATTGACCGCCTACATCTCTAAACTGCTCGGCAAAGAACTCTCGGATAGAGAAAGCAAAAAATGTGTCACAATACTGGAAATAGGAAACGAAATCGAACATATTGGGGATTTAATAAGCAAAAGTTTAATGAATTACGCGGAAAAGAAAATAAAACAATCTTATTTCTTCTCTAAAGAAGGCTTCAAAGAAATAAAAAAATACCATGAAACTATTTTCTCCAATATTACAGAAGTACAGGCTGCTTTATCTACGATGGATAAAGATACAGCGGGGGATTTACTTGCAAACAAGAAAAAAACTGAAAAGAAACTAAGAAAATTCAAAGACAACCATATTAATCGTTTAAAAGAAGGAAGAAGAGAAAGTATCGACACAAGCGCGATACACCTCGACCTTTTAAATGACTTTGATAGAATAAATTTTCATATATATAACATCGCGAAAGCAATAATAGGGGAATTATGATATCGGAAAGTCATCTCGTATCGTGTGAAGAATTCGAAGGACCTCTGGATCTTCTACTCTATCTTGTAAGAAAACAAGAAGTCGCAATAGAAGATATTTCTCTTTCCCGAATCACAAGAGAATATCTGTTATTTGTAAAGGACCTCGAAGAAATAGACTTCGATGGAGCAGGAGAATTTATACGATATGCCGCTACTCTCCTTTCTATAAAAGCAAAAGGAATATCCAGGGAAGATCAATCAGAGGAAGACGCTGATGATTTTGAAACAAAAGAATCACTTATCGAAATGTTGACTAAATATAAAAGATTTAAAGGTGTAGGAAATTACCTGGGAAATAAATTAAATACCGCGAACAGAATGTTTGGGCGCCCAAATATAGAATCCGATAAAGAAATACATATTTCTATCGGCGGGCTAAAATTTCTTCTCGAAGGAATAAAAAAGAAAGAAAACTTTAATCCGCCTACAACGATTTTATTCCATATCGACCATCTCATCGACAACCTCATGGAAAAACTTAAGAAAATCGGAAAATTCGTCTTTTCGAAAATCGTCGCCGGTTCCGAAAGCAAAGAGAAAATAGGGCTCTTTTTCGCTCTACTTGAAATAATAAGAAGAGGCAAAGCAAAAGCCTTTCAGCGAAAACCTTTCGATGAAATATTTGTAGAAAAAAAGTGAACATTAAATATAAAACCTTATCTAAAAACACTAAGAATTTTCTAAAAAAAAGAGAGGTTACGAATCAAAAAACCCTGGACAGATTTTTAATTCCCACTTTCGAAAATCTACGTCCCGCTGATGACATTCTAAAAACCGGAGTTAAAAAGATAAAGAAAGCAATAAAAAAAGGGAAGAAACTCCTTATCTGGGGCGATGAAGACGTAGATGGTATTACATCGATTTTGATAATGAAATCATTATTTAAAAAAATATTCGGAATCGAAGTCCAACATTACATACCTGACAGAAGTAAAGAGGGATACAGTCTTTCTAAAAAAGGAATCGATAAGGCATATAAAAAGGGGACAAATTTAATATTAACCGTAGACTCGGGAACAAACAGCCGAAGGGAAGTAGAATATTTAAAGAAAAAAGGTATGGATATAATAATAACGGATCACCACGAAATAAAAAAACCATTGCCAAAAGCACCAATATTAAACCCAAAAATACACTCCTTTGGGTACAAATATCTCTGTGGCGCAGGCGTAGCTTTGAAATTCGCTGATTGTATGTTGTCTGAGCACTATGATAAAACTTCCACAGAATGGGCAAATAGTCTGCCTGAAATACCTGCCTATGCTTTTATCGGAACCCTTCTTGATAAAGTACCTCTACTCGACGAAAACAGGATAATATTTAATGAAGGGTTAAAGTATTTGAAAAAATCTACCAATCCCCCACTTTCTTTATTATCAAAGAAAAAAAATATACAAAAAGCACTAACTCCTCTTGCTTCAGGAAGAGAAAATCTAACCTGGGATTTTTTTTCTGCCAGCTCGACGGATGAGGCAGAAGAAGTTTACGAGATGTTAAAAACCAAACACTCAAATTGGAACAAAACCGCGAGGGGAGAATTTTCTACTATAAAAAAAGAACTAAACGGCGGGCACCTTGTTGTATTCAAAAAAAATATGAATTATAAAGTGGCAAGCAGCGTGGCAAACAGAGCGAAAGACTACACTAAATTTCCTATATTTATCGTTTATATACTGGATTCTGAAATACGCGGACAAGGCAGAGGTCCTAATGACTTTGACCTGATTGCGGCATTAGATAAAGTAAAAGACCTTCTAATAGAATACGGCGGACACAAGTGCGCGTGCGGCTTTAAACTAAAAAAAGGTAATTTGGACAAATTTAAAGAAAGAATGGAACCCCTATTAAAAGAATATAAGGCAAAAAACCCTTACGATTCAGAGTTAAAATTAGGTGAAATTACAACCGATTTAAAAAATCTGATAAAAAAGATAGGGCCTTTTGGACACGGTAACCCTCCACCGGTTTTCCTTATTAAAAACCTCGATTACGAACAAAAAGGGAAGGATTATTTTCTTTACAACGAAAAATCGAAATTACGTCTCGATAAAGTAAAAGAAATGCCTCCTCCGTCCAAAAGAGTTGATGCTTATTTAGAAATCAAAGACGGAAAAACAATATTAAAGAGATGGGAATGGACAAAAGACTAAAATTAGATAAAAATCTTCTCATACTTCTTGCCCTATTGTTGGCGGCAGGAGTTTTTTTGCAGTATACGGCGAACTATCCCGGAGACCAAACTTTCTTCAAAAACCATCTAATATGGATAGGGATATCACTTATTGCCGGCTTTTTGGTTCTTTTTTTTCCTCTCCACATATTTAAAGATATTGCGTCTATATTATACGTAATAGGCATAATACTTCTTGTTATCGTTCTTTTTTTACATGGAACCGACGGCAGATGGATTAGAATCGGCACATTTCAATTCCAATCTTCCGAAATAGCAAAACTATTTTTTATAATATTCATGGCTAAAAATTTTTCAAAAATCGATAACAAAAAAACATACATGAATGATTTGAGGGCACCTATTTTATTTGCCGCAATTCCTACACTCCTTGTTTTTATAGAACCCGATATAGGTACGTCGGCAATTTTCGTACTCATTTTTTTAGGCATGGTTGGAACTCTTAATATGAGTGTTCCCCGTTACGTCCTTTTCATATCACCATTAGTTTCTCTTTTATGCGGATTTAATCTTATCTCCTGGATTTTATTCATGATACTGCTCGTAGTCACAATAATATTATCGGACCTGGACCTGCGTTCTTCAATAGGAATCTTCCTTTTAAATTCAGCCATAGGAGCTTTTACCCCCATTATAGAGAGTTTTCTAAAACCATATCAAAAAGCCAGACTTTTGAACTTCTTGAATCCTTCCCTGGACCAAACGGGAGCGGGCTGGCAATTACTCCAATCGAAAATCTCTATAGGTTCAGGAGGAATAATTGGAAAAGGTTATCTCAACGGGATCATAAAAAATCTGGGGTTTTTACCTCAAACAAGAACGGATTTCATTTTTGCCGTTTTAGGTGAAGAGTTCGGATTTCTGGGAATTCTCTTCATTTTAACACTCTTTACTCTATTTCTCTTTAGAATCATGTGTATAGCAAATCACGCGCAGAAATCTTTCGGAAAGTTTCTTGCATACGGCATATTCTTTTACTTTCTATCTCAAATAACGATTAATATCGCTATGACCGTAGGACTCCTACCGGTTGTAGGCTTACCTCTTCCTTTTATAAGCTACGGCGGTACATCACTTTTCATCTCAACTATTGCGGTAGCCATTTTAATCTTAGTGAAAAATGATTCCATTGTTTAGGCTTGTTTCCGATCTAGAAGAATTTGTTTATCCTCCTTTATGTCCAATTTGCAAGAATGAAATAAAAGAATCAAAAATTGTTTGCCAAAGATGTTTTGATAGAATTTATTCTGTTTCGCGTAAACAATGTAAAATCTGCGGCAAACCAATAAAGCGTGGAAGTATATGCACAAAATGTAAGAAAAACCGCCCTTCTTTCGATACCATAATAAGTTGCGGCAGTTATGTGGCTCCGCTATCCGATATAATCAAACTTTACAAGTTTAAGAATAGACCTTCTCTTTCGGTAAAACTCACGCGAAAACTTTACACAATTTACAGTTCCCATGCCGATATAAAAGATACAAATTATATCACCTGGGTACCAATGAGAAGAGTTGAAACACGAGAAAGAGGATATAACCAAAGCCAGCTACTGGCTTTGGAATTTTCCAAAATCTCTTCACTAAAAAGCATAGATTTCTTATATAAAGCAGCCAACATTCCCTCTCAGACAACTTTGCCTTATGCGCAAAGAATAAACAATGTAAGAAACGCTTACAAAATAAGAAAAAAGGCTTTAAACTCTTTCAACGGAAATCCTGAAAAAGGCATTATTTTAATAGACGATGTTTTAACAACAGGAAGTACTATAAACGAATGCGCAAAAAGACTAAAAGAAGCCGGTTTCAAAAAAGTTATAGGACTTGTCCTGGCTATTTCTCCTTGACCAAACGATTAAACTGAGCTTTTTTCCTTGCTGCCGTATTCTTATGAAGAACTCCTTTTTTCACAGCTTTATCCACAGCTGAGTAAGCCACTTTAAGAAGCTCTTCTGCTTTTTTAGGGTCTTTCTCCTCTCTTAACTTCCTTGTAATGTTCTTGATCCTGGTTCTGATGCTTTTATTTCTTTTCCTGTTTTCTTCTGCTATTCTAACCCTTTTTTTTGCTGATTTTATATTTGGCACTAAACCTCCATTAAGTTTTTATTTCTAAGGCGGCACCCGGATTCGAACCGGGGGATAACGGTTTTGCAGACCGTTGCCTTTCCACTTGGCTATGCCGCCAACAAAAAAGAGCGGGAAACGGGATTTGAACCCGCGACTTTCACCTTGGCAAGGTGACGCTCTCCCACTGAGCTATTCCCGCATGGCTTTAATATAATAATTGTATCCTCTTTGTCAAGACACCCCTCACACCTCAAAAAATTATTAGCCACGGATTAACACAGATTTACACTGGATCACCCAACCACTCCCCATTATTTTTTTGTTTTACTAAATCCCAATCCCTAAATCCTAATCTAACCACAGAGGACACAGAGACAATAAAAGGATTAGAAGCAATGTAGGCTAGCAGTTCAGGAATTAGGGACTAAGTGGCATACTAAAATATAGTCCAATGTCCAGAGTCCATAGACCAATGCCTTTCCCAATCCAACGACCCAACAGACAAAAATCTAAATCCCAACCCCCAAATCCCAAATCCTAAAACAGCTATTTAACTAAGATTCGGCGAAGCTTTTTTATTCCTCTTCGATTATAATCGCTTCAGTTGGACAGGAATCGGCTACTTCCTCACAATCACAGCCGTTACATCCTTCTTTGCCTATAACCTCAGCTTGCCCATCATCCCCAATACCAAAAACCCGAGGACACATTTGGACGCAAACTTCACAACCTATACATAATTTTTTATCTACTCTCGGCATAATCATTATTCCTCCATTTTTTTATTTTTTAAAGAAAAACTTAATATACATAAACAAAATATAAGTATTTCTTTTTAGTCAACCCTATCATGTTTTTTTACCTAAGATAGAAGAAAACCCGAACACAACTGAAAGAATAAATTTCCTATAGAACAACCCAAAGGGATTCTGGTTCCTAATACGAAAAAAAATGGAGAGGGTGTCTTGAATTAACCTAAAGACTTAATATACTCTCCGAATTCCCTACCAAACGCTTCACCGCTCGACAGTTCATCGTCCGTAGGCATGCCTATGAATTCAAACGAATCAGTTAGCTGCCAATTTATAGGTTCTACTATTTCCTTAATTTCCTTTAAAGCTCCACCGCTCCAACCGTAACTCCCAAACATCGCAAACCTTTTATTGTTTATGCTCTTAAGTTCTGCCATCCTAAGTACATTAGCCATAGTCGGGAAAAGTCCTGCCTCGTAGGTCGGCGCACCCACCATTACACCGCTATTCATCCACAAAGATGGCAATATGTAACTAACATGAGTCCTGGAAACGTCAAATATTTCAATAAGAATACCTGTCTCCGAAATACCCTGTGCTACCGTATTCATCATACTTTCAGTGTTTCCGTACATCGAACCGTAAATTAAGGTAACTCCGGGATCGGCTTGCTCACTCGCAAAACTCGCAAGTTTTTTATATAATTCTACGATCGTACCAGGATTTTTCCTCCATACTCTTCCGTGAGAAGGAGCAATTATCTCGACAGGTACATCTTTTAGCTTATCTATCGCCTTAAGGACCATTTTACTGAATTTGGCCACGATATTAACGTAATAACGGACAGCTTCTTTCTTGTAAAAATCCAGATTCGTGCATTCATCATCAAAAAGACTCCCTCCGAGAGCACCATAACTTCCAAAAGCATCGCAGGAAAAAAGTATCTTGTTGGAAACCTCATAAGTCATAATTGTCTCAGGCCAATGAACCATTGGTGTGGAAAAGAATTTTAGCGTCTTATCCCCCAGAGAAATTTCATCCCCATCTTTCACAACTTCTACTTTATCTTTTATTCCGTAAAATTCTTCCAGCATTTTTTTTGTTCTCTCCGAGCCCAATATTACCGTCTGAGGAGAAATCTTCCTGAAGGTTCGAATTACTCCCGAATGATCGGGCTCCATATGATTGATCACCATATAATCTATTTCAGTCACATCCACAATTTTATTGATATTGTCGAAGAACTCATCACCTTTAAGAGATTTAGTTAAATCTATTATGGCTTTTTTCTTATCATTGATCAAATAGGAGTTATAAGATACTCCTTCCTTTGTTATAGGCCACAGACCTTCAAACAAATCGGTTGTACGGTCGTCGACACCTATCCAGTAAATATCTGATTTCAATTCAACTGGCAACATCTTACCTCCTATAAATCATTAGATTCGATTATTTCTATTCCTTTTTCTTTCATAACACTCAAAGATTTATCTATATTCCCTTCCGGTGAATCTATTCCTTTTGTTCCATCGATTATAATATAAGTCTCGAATCCCAATTCCTTTGAATCCATCGCGGAATAGAAAACACAGTAATCGAGCGCCAGTCCACAGAAGTAAGTCTTACTGACACTAAGATTTCTTAAATATCCTTCGAGACCTGTTAAAGTCTTTTTATCATTTTCTCTGAAAGTAGAATAAGAGTCGATTTTTGGATTGCTTCCTTTTCTCAAAATTAAATTAAATTTTTCCGTATCAAGCTCGGGGTGAAATTCCGCGCCTTTAGTTCCCGGAACACAATGCTTTGGCCAGAGTACCTGTTCTATTCCCTCGTAACTGATAACATCATACTCTTTTTTATCCGGGCGGCTAACGGCAAAAGACACGTGATCGGGAGGATGCCAATCCTGCGTAGCAACTATCTTTTTGAACCTGCCGGATAATTTATTTATCACGGGAATAATCTCATCTCCGTGGGGAACAGCCAATGCCCCACCCGGGCAAAAATCATTCTGCACGTCGATTATAATTAAAGCTCTATTTTCTTTCATTAATCCTCCAAAAAACTTTTAATTAAAAAATTCTACAATCCATTCTCTTTCATCACTACTATTGAATTCGGATTTATCCCCGCAGGCTCGGTTCCAGCGCTAAAAACTTCATATCTGTCATCATACAAATTTCGGAGCAATCCTTCCGCCATCTGTGAACGCGACGAGTTGTGTGTGCATAAAAACAATACTCTTTCCTTCACTTTATAACTCCTCAATATAGACTATATTCAGTCCAGCACGATAAGTTTGCTTACTCTCGCGTTCTCCTTTATATTTATTCCGTTCTTTCCTATATAAAGGATCGTACTTATTTTTCCTTTTTTCTGTAATACCCTGGTAGGATGAGAAGCTCCGTTTTCAATTAACCTTTCAGAAGGCTGTAATATCACCAATTTATCTTCAGGAATAATATCCTGCAATTTTTCATTGAACTCAACAAAATACTCCCCCAAACTAAGATCCCACCAACCGTATTTATCCTCGGATTTCCGCTTAACAGGTTTGATTATTTCTTTTTCGCTTTCCTTATATTCACTTCCGCCAAAATCGATTTCACCTTTAGTTGTAAGACGAAAAATCTTGCTGACAGTAAGATAGATGCTATCTCCCTCGACCTGTTTCTTTTCATAAATGATATTTTCTATAAAACTTAGAATATCCCCGCCAGTTTCTCTTTTCATATAACCTCTTTATTCATACGTCCTATTTCTTCTCTAATCAAAGTTTATACCCGATTTTTCTCAGCAAGTCTTTTCTCTCGTTAATATCTTTTTCCCCTTCCACCCCAAGAGGTTTCTCTCCATCGAGAACTCCAATTATTCCCCTTTGCTCCCCTTCTTCAGCAACAATAACTTTAAGAGGATTCGCTGTAGCGGCGTAGAGATAAAGAACTTCATCCACAGCCCGGAGTGACTTCATAATATTTATAGGGAAAGCATTTCCCAGGATAAGAACAAATGAGTGTCCCGCCCCAATCTTCTCGGCATTTTTTATTGCAAGTTCCTCAAGGTCTTTATCCGTACCAGTATGGCGAATAAGCCTTGCACCGGAAGCCTCACAAAAAGCAAGACCAAACTTAATCATGGGCAAGGAAGTAACAAGAGCTTCATGAATATCTTCTACGGTTTTAATGAAATGGGTCTGACCTATTATCACGTTCGCATTTTCGGGGCTTTCTATATCGATTAATTTCATTTCCATAATTACCTCCAATTGTTAATTCCATAAAACTAAATAATAATGTCTTTGACTATTCTCCTCCCCACCCTATTCTTAACAACAAATAGCACAAATCACACAAATTTTTTTTGACTAATGACTTTGGACATTGGACTCTGGACTAATAGAGTATTCGGTTGATTCGTTGTTTCTTTCTTTTTTAATTTCATTTGGCTGCTTAACACAAATTTTATTCTTAATTTTCTCGAATTTAACTTTTCCTATACCTTTAACTTCCAATAATTCCTTCTTAGTCTTAAATCCCTCTTTTTTCTCTCTGTATTTCAATATTCTCCCCGCGGTAACCGGACCAATATTAGGTAGGAGAACCAATTCTTTTTTCGTCGCGGTGTTAATATTTATAGGAAAAGAAATATGTTTTTTCTCCTCTTTCAAAGGTTCCTCGCGCAGGAAACTTGCCAAACTGCCGCCAATCAGTACGATTATAATAAAAATAAGTACTCTTCTTTCAGAATTAGTCAGCATATCTTATACCCACATAATATACAGGTTCTCGAAAATTATCATTCGGCGCCCAGGACAAATTCGAAAGTGAAACAAAAGGCGAAATCTTTGTTGTGAGCCATAAGGAAAAACCTCCTCTAATATATTTCTTTGGAGTAAGATAACCGGTAAGTGAAATTTTGGATTCGAAAAAGCCTAACCGGCCAGTAGCGTAAACCTTTCCGAATCTTCTTATAAGACCTCTGTCCTGACAAAAGTATTGAAAGCCGAAGTTTTTTCTTTCAAATTCGATATTCGCGAAATAAGCCTCTCCTTCCCTCCAGCTTAATGTATCCTGTCCCTCCGCGTAAATATATCTTCGACCCCCATCAAACTTAAAATCAAGAAAATTTATTCTTGCTCCATGAAAAACACCTACCCTCGGCATAAGATTTTCCACAGGATAAAAAACCACAGGAAAACGCTCTCTAAACCTTCCCGCTTTAATTTCCCCCAAATCATTCACCAGACCAACGCACCTTCTTTCTTTTCCCAACTCTCCTCTAAGTCCCACAAACTGAACAGTTAAACCGTAATCCAGACTTTCCCTATAGTTTGTCCATCCTCCGATAAAAAAAGGTCCAAGTAACTGGTAGAAACGCATTCCAACATCGGCTATAATAGAATCACGAAAACTATACGCTTCAAACCAACTAAGGAGATACCCTCCTTCTTCTAAAAACCATTTCCAACCTGTCGTTTTTGAAAATTCAATATCATCCCAATATACATAATCAGTCTTCAAAGAATAAGACAGGGATTTAATAGATGCTCTTAGCCGATAATGATCCGAAAAATCTCTCTCTCTTAAACTCTCAAATTCTAAATCACAAAATTTAAATGCTGCATAATTGTAATCAATTTCACGGTTAGAAGCTAAATTTATCCAATTTCTTTCTATCTTATTGAACCATTCGATTTCAGGCTTTACTTCAGGATTAGGCAAAACCGGAACAAATACATCTTCTTCGACGAAAAGCAAAATTAGAATTAGCATTTAATCTCACTTATTTTCTCTTCAAACGGCGGAGAAATAATACCTTTTTCCGTAATAATCCCACTAATAAGTTCATGCGGGGTCACGTCAAAAGCCGGATTCCTGACGCTTATATTTTCCGGTGCCGACTGTACTCCCATAAAGCCCGTAACCTCTTTTTTATCTCTTTCTTCTATAGGAATATCATCTCCGCTCTCAAGAGCTAAATCAAAAGTCGTGCTGGGTGCCACAACGTAAAAAGGAACTCCCTGTTCTCTCGCGGATAAAGACAGGGAATAAGTACCTATTTTATTTGCAGTATCTCCATTTTTTGAAATTCTATCCGCTCCTGTAAAAACTCCATCTATTTCTTCGGTTTTCATTATATGAGCAATTGCCCCATCGACAATAAGAATTGCTTTTATCCCGTTTTTTGTAAGTTCCCAGGCAGTAAGTCTTGCTCCCTGGAGAAAAGGCCTCGTCTCGGGAACAAAAACAGTCATTTCCTTACCCTTTTCTTTCGCCTTATAAAAAACGGAAAGCGCCGTACCAATCCCACCGGTCGCGAGCGCTCCGGCATTACAAATTGTCATATATAAAGAATTGTCTTTTATTAATTCACACCCTTTTTCTCCCAAAAGTTCTGTAAGCTTTTTATCTTCTTCATGAATTTTAATAGCTTCTTCCACAAAAAGAGACGGCTTTAATCCTTCTCTCTCAAGAAGTCTCCTCATTCTTTTTACCGCATAAAAAAGATTGTAAGCTGTCGGTCTGGCAGATTCTATAAGAAAAATATCTCTTTCCAAAGAAGCTCTATTTTTACTACTAAGAGCAGAAAGAGCAATACCATAACCCGCAGCCACACCAATAGCAGGGGCTCCTCTAATCAGCATATCTTTAATCGCGGTATACATCTCTTCGGCAGATTTTATTTCGACATAAACTTCCTCATGGGGCAGTTTTCTCTGATCTATCAACTCAGCGTAATCTCCGCACCACTTTATAGTATCAGCCCAAATCATAATGTTTCTTCCTCATACCTTAAAACCGACTTCTTTTAACAGATTAATACTGGTATCTAAAGGAAACCCGACAACGTTAGAAAAACTGCCTTCGATTCTATCTATAAAAGACATATTTCTATCCTGGATACCATAAGAACCGGCTTTGTCTAAACTTTGTCCTGAATTCACATAATATAAAATTTGAGAATCGCTCAATTCATGAAACTTGACATCACTTACATCATAATCCTGAGAAATTATCCCATCGTTTAATAGGGCCACTCCTGTAAAAACCTTATGCCATTTGCCGGACAAACTTTTCAACATCTTTATTGAATCTTCTCTGTCTTTCGGTTTTCCGAGTATTTCCCCTTCAAGAAAAACGAGTGTGTCAAAACCTATAATAATGTTTCCCTTTGTTTTCTTTTTTTTCTCACTGACCCATCTGACCTTATTGACAGCATTGCAAACAGCTGTTTCTTCAGGGGTATCGAGTATAACTTCTTCAGCATCCGAAGGTATAATTTTTCCATTTATTCCAAGCTGATTAAAAAACTCCTTCCTTCTTGCCGAAGACGAAGCTAAGATAATTTTCATATCCTTTATGATAGAAAATACATTTTTTTTGTCAAGGTGTATTTTACCACGTTCAACGAAACGGTTAGGTCGTTAGGTGGTTGGGTCGTTAGGTGGTTTAAAAAATCCGAACCAACGGCCCCACGATCCAACGAACCAACTCTTAAAAACTATGCGCCGCGACTTAAACGTGTAGCCAGAATTTCGGGAAGTCCGGCTTCCAGGATTTTACTCTTCGCTTTTTCAATGTCATATTCTATACGAAAACTTTGAATATACTTCTTGTTCGAATCATAAATCATAAAAGAAGCTCGGGGATCTCTATCCCTGGGCTGTCCTACACTGCCTGGATTAATTATATATTTTTTATCAGATTCCAGCGAAATTTCCCCGGGGGTTAATATTTCCACATTTTCACCTGTATCCTTAAAAAGCAACTGCACATGAGTATGTCCGACGAAAAGAATCTCATCCTCCATAAGCTGAAAGTCCACATAAGTATCACTCGGACTAGAAAGATATCTCCAGGACTCGGGTCGATGAAGTGACGCATGCACAAAACTTATATTTTCTTCTCTGAATTTAAGGGGCAAATTTTTTAGAAACTTTATTTCATCATCACACAAAACACTTCTACTCCAAAGAACCGCTTCTTTCGCGTAATCATTAAAATCGTTTATATTCGTTAGTTCACAAACGGCAAAATCATGATTGCCCGCGAGAATAACATCCGAAATCTCTCTGGTTACCTTTATACATTCTCCGGGATCTGCTCCGTAACCGACAATATCCCCCAAACATATAATCTTATCGACCTTCTCCTCGTAAGACTTAATAGATTCCCATATAGATAAAAGCGCCTCCAGATTACCATGTATATCAGAAATTACAGCATAAATCATATCATAAAAGACCTTTGTCTCTCGCGACCGAATCGAGTATACCATTAACAAAGATTCCCGATTTTTCAGTCGAAAATTCTTTAGCGATCTCAATAGCCTCGTTTATTACTACCTTGGCAGGTACTTCAGGTAAGTGCATAAGCTCGAGAACTGCTACTCCAAGAATTGTCTTATCCATAGCACATAAACGGTCCCACTCCCAATTCTCGAGAACTGTTTTCACCAACTCATCCGCTTCCTCCAGATGTTTTTCCGCAAGATCTAACAGAATATGAGCAAAAGATAAAGCCTCCTCATTATAATCCTGTTTATCCAAAGCGGCTATTTTTTCGAGATTCTCGGGAGAGTATTTTAAATTTATTCTGGCAGGGTATAACGCCTGAACAGCGAGCACCCTGCCAAGCCTTCTGCTTCCTTTATTTTTATCTATCACTTTTCAAGATTCTCATAAAGGTTTATCATTTCGAGAACACTTAACGCGGCATCCCATCCTTTATTTCCAACCTTCATACCTGCCCGGCTAAGAGCCTGCTCTTCGGTATCGGAGGTCACAACCCCAAATCCAACGGGCTTATTTGTTTGCATCGATATTTTAGCTATACCTTTTGTTGTTTCTGACGCGAGAAGATCAAAATGAGGTGTATCTCCTCTTATCAAAGCTCCGAGGACCAAAAATCCATCATATTTTTTAATATTTACAATCTTCGAAAGAAGCATCGACAATTCAAAAGACCCTGGTACCCAATAAACGTCTATATCCTGTTCCTTAACTTCATGCCTCTCTAAACAATCGATCGCACCTTCCTTCAATACATTGGTTACCCTGGAATTAAAACGTGATATAACAATTGCTATTTTAATTCCTTTCCCTTTGACTAAACCTTTGTGTTCCATAAAGCCTCCTTTACTATCTGTATTTTTTTAATATAAAATATATTTATACATTTTTAAGCGTGTGTCCAAGTTTGTTCTTTTTAGTTTTAAGATATCTAATATTTTCTTCGGAAGGTTTAACTTCTATAGGCATTCTTTCGGTAACCTGTAGCCCGTATCCTTCGAGTCCTACGATTTTCCTCGGATTATTGGTAAGAAGTCTTATTGTAGAAAGACCCAGGTCTCTCAGGATCTGAGCCCCTATCCCATAATCACGTAAATCCGTCTTAAAACCCAACTCTTCATTTGCCTCTACGGTATCCAATCCTCCATCTTGAAGCTTATACGCTCTCAACTTGTTTAACAAACCTATTCCTCTACCCTCTTGCCTCATATACAGAAAAACACCCTTACCTTCTTTATTTATAACCGTTAAAGCATTTACCAGTTGTTCGCCGCAGTCACATCGGAGAGAACGAAGAGTATCACCGGTCAGACATTCTGAATGAACTCGGACAAGCACATCTTTTTGATTAGTCACTTTTCCTTTAACAAGAGCGAGATGAATCTTATCATCTATGATATTGGTATAAGGTATCAGTTTAAATTTCCCGAAACGAGTCGGAAAATCTACTTCTGCTTCTTTCTTGATCAACTTCTCTCTTTTCTGTCTATATTTGATTAAACTCGCAACCGTAACCACCTTTAAATTATGCTTATTGGCTTTGTCGAGGAGCCGCGGCAACCTCGCCATTGAACCATCTTCATCCATTATTTCGCAAATAACGGCGGAAGAATACAATCCCGCAATTCTTGCTATATCTATAGAAGCCTCGGTATGACCGGCTCTCCTTAAAGTTCCACCCTCTTTTGCTTTTATCGGAAAAACATGCCCGGGTCTACAAAGCTCCTCAGCCTTCGTTTTGGGATCGATAAGTTTTTTAATCGTCAAAGCCCTATCAAACGCGCTTATCCCTGTAGTGGTACCCTCCCGGGCATCAACTGAAACAGCAAAGGCCGTACCATGTCGAGCCGTTATATTCGTTGTCATTAAAGGCAAATCAAGTTCACACAATCTTTTCTCCAACAGAGAAACGCAAATCAATCCACGCCCTTCTTTTGCCATAAAATTTATTACCTCAGGAGTGATTTTCTCGGACGCCACCACAAAATCCCCTTCATTTTCTCTGTTTTTATCGTCGACTACAATAATAGGTATGCCTTTTCTCACATCTTCAATTATTTCTTCTATCGAACTAAACTTTTTCATTTAAACTCCAGTAATCTCTGCAAATATCTTGCCAGTGGGTCTACTTCAATATTCACAATATCTCCCCTTTTCTTGTATTTAAAATTCGTATTTAATAAAGTATGTTTTATCATAACAACCTTAAAGCTTTTTTCCTTTATTTCAGTAATAGTAAGAGAAACTCCATCGAGCGCAATACTACCTTTCTCGGCTATAAACCGGGAAAGACTGGAAGGATATTCAAAAACAAACTCATAAGTTTCCACGGTCTTTTTTATATTCAATATCTTACCAACGCCATCCACATGTCCGTAAACAAGATGCCCGTGAAGCAAATCGCCTGCAGTAAGAGAAGATTCGACATTTACCCAATCTCCGCCACTGAGCTTAGAAAGATTACTACGGGAAACAGTTTCGGAAGAAGCATCGAACATATAGGTCGATCCGTATATCTTTGAAACCGTCAAACAGGCTCCGTTCACAGAAACACTATCTCCGATACTTGCGGAGAAAGGAAGCACCAAGTGAACAATCATATTGTTTTTCTCTTTTTTTAACCTATCGAGCTTAATTACATTCTTAATTATTCCCGTAAACACTGTTCGCCTCCACTAAAAAATCTTCTCCTATTTTTTTTACATTGGTATTCAAATAAACCCTTTTAAAAGCCGAATTAAAAAGAGGAACACCGCTACCCAAAAAAGAAGGAGATACAAAAAGAAGATATTTATCTATCACACCCGCTTCGACAAACCGGGTAAAAGTTTCGCTACCGCCTTCTATCATAATAGAAGCAATATTTTCTTTCCCCGCTCTTTTTAATATATCTCTTACTCTTATCACGTTGTTTTTCCCTTTAAAAACCCATACTACCGCCTTCGGATATTTTTCTCTTGCTTCTTCTTTAGTCGTAACCAGAATAACCCTACCCCCTCCCCTAAAAATTTTTGCGTCAACAGGACACTCAAGGTAAGGATCTATTATGATTTTATAAGGTTGTTTATTAACTTCGACTTCTCGTACCGTCAGGGCGGGATTATCTATTAAAACAGTTCCGACACCAATTAATATCGCGTCCACTTTATTCCGCTGGCGGTGAACCTCCTTATGAGACTCATCTCCCGATATCTTAAAGATTCCCCTATCGGGATCTCCGATCTTTCCATCCAGGGTAATTGCCGTTTTTAAAATTAAATATGGAATTTTTTTTGTAATATACTTTAAGTAAAAAGCATTTAGTTCTTTCGCTTCTTTCTCGAGAATACCTGTTTTTACTCTGATATTTTTATTTTTCAGCCATTCGAGACCCTTTCCGTCGACAAGAGGATTGGGGTCTTTTATGGAAGCAACGACCCTACCAACACCTCTGGATTCGATAAATTCAACGCATGGAGGAGTTTTACCATGGTGACAACAGGGCTCGAGAGAAACATACAAAGTAGCACCTTTAGCTTTATCTCCAGCCCGGGTAATGGCTTCGACTTCCGCGTGCGGAGTTCCCGGACCTTTATGATAACCTCTTCCTACAACTACACCATCTTTTACCACACAGGCACCAACGAGAGGATTCGGGGAAACAATTCCTTCACCTTTTACGGCAAGTTCAAATGTTTCCTTTATAAAATGTTCATCTAATTTATTCATAAAAAAAACCCCTCTTCGGGGGTTTTCTAAAGTCTATTCTCTTCTCTCATCCGGACTTTAACCGTCGGCTTCGGAATTTCACCGAATCAGGATTGCTCCTCGCGGGCTTTCACCGCCGGTCGGGAATTACACCCAACCCCGAAAAGATATTTAATAATTACGAATTTTATGAATTTTGTCAAGGGAAAAAATTAATCCAAAAAAATAATTGAACCACAAAGATCACAAAGGGCACAAAGAAAAAAATATGTATTTTGTTTAAAACTACTCCCACCCCCACCAAAAAAATTACCACAGAGGACACAGAGACAATAGAAGGATTAGAAGAAGTGCAGGTTAGCATTTCAAGGATTAAGATTTAAGGGTTAAGTTTTTTATAATCCCTGCTCATCTTTCTAGTCTCACGTCTAATCCGTAACTCTTGTTAGACTTCCTGTTTATCTACTAATCCTTTACTGATTTCAAAATTTCAACTTGAACTGTAAAACTCAGTAAATGCTATTGACAAAAATGGCTTCTTTCCTATTTTCAATAAGAAATGAGTTATTTCCTACTTATCTTAGGACTTATGTTACTTGTTAAAGGAGCCGATGCTATGATCGACGGGGCTGTCGAGATCGCGACAATATTCGGACTTTCCCCTCTTTTTATCGGACTCTCTATTACGGCATTAGGAACAAGCGCGCCCGAGGCAGCCGTTTCAATTAAAGCGGTAATTTCGTCTTATCCTTCGATTTCTTTCGGAAATGTTCTCGGCAGTAACGTTGCGAACATCGGTCTTGTTCTTGGTCTGGGAGCTCTTATATGGTCTCTCACAGCTAAAAAATCGACTATCAAATGGGAAATTCCTTTTTGTTTAATGATAAGTATTTTAACTATTTTCCTTGTGCGTGATGATTGGTACGGTACAGGAGACAACTATCTTTCGCGTTTTGACGGAATATTTTTACTTATCCTCTTTTTTCTTTACGTGTCTTATCTGTATTCTATGGCAAGAAAAGACAGAAGAAATTTCAGGCTTAATACAGACCTGACAAATATCGAATATTCAAACAAACAAATATTCAAAGCATCTATTTTGTCATTAATAGGCATAGCCGGAGTTCTTCTCGGAGCTCATTTAATTGTCGATAATGCTGTAATAATAGCAAAAAGACTCGGCATTTCCGAAATATTAATAAGTGTAACTATAATAGCGCTCGGCACTTCCCTACCGGAGGCGGCAACCTCTCTTACGGCAATGAAAAAAGGAAAATCGGATATCGCAATAGGCAACGTGGTAGGAAGTAATATATTCAATATTTTGTTTGTACTGGGTATAACATCAACGATTCAACCTATAAAATTTCCGCTTTTGGCTTTCACAGACTTATTAATCGTTACAGGAATATCCGCGATTCTTCTTATCTTCGGATATACAAGGAATAAAATATCAAAAAAAGAAGGAGGAATTCTCCTCCTTCTCTATATTCTTTATATAATTTTTGTAATTATAAGAAAATAAAAAATTATATTCGCGGGATAAAGTCTATTTTATCATTTAACTTTTTAATAAATTCTCCCGCGAGTTTTACGGCATTCTCGATATCACCGAGAGAAACAATTTCGATTGGAGTATGCATATAACGATTAGGAAAACTGATTAATCCCGTAGCCACTCCTCTCCTTGTAAGCTGCATGGCATTCGCATCCGTACCGGTTGCTCTTGGCGCTGCTTCAATTTGATAATCGATTTTATTCTTCTTTGCCGTTTCGATCAACATATTATAAATAACAGGGTTAATGTTCGCACCTTTTGAAATTGCAGGCCCTTTATTAAGGCAAATATCCCCGTACGTTTTCTTTTCCGTAGTCGGATGGTCCGTAGCGGTAGTAACATCGAAAGCCAAACCCAGGTCAGGATCGATACCGAAAGCGCTTGTCCTGGCACCTCTTAGACCCAATTCTTCTTGAACGGAAGAAACGCAATACAAATTCACCGCGATTTTTTTCTTACCCAGGTATTTAAGAAGAGCCCCTGCCGCGAAAACGCCGGCTTTATTATCGGTTGCTTTTGTGAGTACTAAATTATTTTTTAATTCCTCCATACCCAACTGAAAAGTAATCGGGTCGCCAACCGAAACAATACTTTCGGCCTGTTTTTTATCTTTAGCCCCTACATCTATCCAAAGATCTTTTAGCCTGGGCGCTTTATTCCTTTCATCTTTTTCCATCATATGGATAGCTTTCCTGCCGATAACTCCCCGTACCTTTCCTTTACCCGTATAAATATCTACCTTAAGTCCAGGCAAAAGCGAAGCATCGATACCTCCTATCGGCCTGAAGTATACAAAACCATCACTGTCGATAAAATTGACCATAAAACCGACTTCATCAGCATGCCCCGAAACCATCATTTTTAACTTTCCACTACCCTTCCTGAAAGCAATAACGTTACCATGAACATCCGTTTTAACTTCATCGGAATATTTTTTCACAAATTTTCTGTAAACTTCCTGAGCGGGCTCTTCAAAACCCGAAGGACTTGGCGCCTCTACAAGTTCACGAAAAAACTTTTTTAATTCTTTATCCATATCATATCTCCCTTGCTTTGATTATATCCCAATAAACATAAAAGTCAAGATAAATAACAAAGAAGTCAGGAGCCAGAAGCAAGTAGTCAGAATACCCCCACCCTGAATTTTCAACCACGAGCTTACACAAAATTACAAGAAGATTTTTTTACTGTTCTTTTGACACAAGATACACAACTCATTAAATAAGACTCAAAATCTATTTCCCAGCCTTTTCAAACCTCAATGAAAGTAAATTCTCTTCTTCTCTAACTGAAATCTTTACATTATGCTGATTCAATATCAATCTAATAAGAGGCAAGTCTAAATATTTTATATCGGAATCACCAGTTAAGGGATCATCGAATTGAAATATAGGAGCATTTTCCAGTTTGGAAAAATCATCTATTAATGATTTAAAACCTTTAAAATTAAGATATACGTACTCTCCCTCACTGTTCAATTTTATCCGCAGATTTCCTCCAGCCTTTTCCTTCAATCCAATAGCAATTAATTCCCTGAGTGATTTAATCAGCCAAATATGCTTCCCCTTCACAACAAATTTTCCTTTATTCTTCTTAAATTCAAAAGGAACATGGTCTAAATCTGAAATTATTTCACTCAAAACTGAGCTAAGGTCGACTTCTTCATCGATTTCTATTGCTTTATTCGCTCCTATCTTAGCAATATCCAACAGTTTCTCTACCATTTCCCTCATTTCCAAAGATGCGCCGTAAATTATCTCAATCATCTCTTTATAATTTTCAGGAAAATCTTTCTGGTCTTTTAAAATACTTGATAACCCTAAAATAGGTGTAAGAGGAGTTCTCAAACGATGCGATAAACCGGCTACGAAATTAGCATTAGCTTCCTGCAGATACTTAAGTCTATCGAGCTCTATTTTCTCCGTAACATCACCAATTTGTATGATAATATACTCTGCCTCTATCCCTGAAGAACTAATTTCTTTCGCTCTGGATAACTCGAAATTAAGATGAGATTCCTTCCCGTTTCTTCTGATAACCGCCTCAAAACTTCCCTTATATTTAATTTTTCTGATACTTTCCAAAATATCTTTGTAGGGCAAAATTTCTTTTAATTGTTGCCCTTCGATATCCTTTTCCCCCAACATCTTTTCGACTGTCTTATTTGATTTTTTGATAAGCCCTTCGTCATCTAAAATTATTATTCCCCCGGGTAAAGAATCGATAACAGAATTCAAAAAATCTTCGGACTTCGAAAGACGCTCACCGAGAAGAGCCATTTTAAGTTCGGAAGAAACCTGAGCCGCTAACTGCTCTAATATTTCTTTACTTTTTTCAGTATAATCCCCTCCCTTACTATTAATCACTTCTATCACTCCGATAGTATCTCCGTCCACTATAAGAGGCGACGCAAGCAAAGATTCTGTGTTAAATCCGGTTTGTTTGTCAAACTTATCCTCGTATCCGGATTTCTTAGGCCTGTTTATAATAAAGGACTTTCCTTCCCTGGCAGTCCTGCCTGCTATACCTTCTCCGATTTCAATCCTTTTTCCCTGCAATTCAGATGCCATAGGACCGTTAACGATTTTAAAAACCAGCTCATCGGTATCTCTATCCACAAGAAAAAGAGTCGCGGCCTCGCTCTCAAGAACTCCCTGCGCAAGGTCGAGTATTCTTTTTAAAAGTTCATTTAGATCTTTACTTTCTGTTATCGGTTCCGATCTCTTCTTTAATCGCATTTTTCTCCAACAATTTAACAACTTTATCCCATAAAAGCTCGAGGTCCGGAGGTTTGGTTAAAAATTCGACATCTAATTTTCCTTTGGTTATTAAATCGACATCTTCCTTTAAATGCCCGTATGCCGTGCAAACAATAACGGGAAATTTGTATCCTCTCTCAATTACATTCTCGAGAACCTCTAACCCATGCTTTCCTCCCATTTTTATGTCTAAAACAACAAGATGATAATTGTTCTTTTTAAGTTTTTTACCAACCTCAAACCCATTATCCGCGGTATCGACTTCGAAACCTTTGAGTTTAAAGAATTCCTTAAATAAGTACAAAATGGAAGGAACATCATCCGCAACTAAAACTTTAGCCATTTTTTCCTCCTTTTTTTGGCAACTCTACTGTAAACACTGTACCTTCACCTTCTTTACTATCCACAAATATCTTACCGTTATGAGAAGTTACTATTCTATGGACAATGGAAAGGCCGAGCCCGGTGCCGTTTGCTTTACTGGTTACAAAAGGTTCAAAAATTTCATCCTTTTTATCTTCGGGAATACCCGAACCATTGTCTTTTACTTTTGTTATTATATTACCATTTCTCTCTCTCAAATCTATAGCTATTTCTCCGTTTTCGCCCAACGCGTCACAGGCATTATTAATAAGATTGCTAAAAATTCTCCTCATCTTTTCTCTATCCCCATCGATTTTATAATTTCCTTTTTCATAATTAAATTTTATTTTAGCTTTCTTTTCTTTTAAATTTACCGAATTTTCAAAACCATTAATAACCTCACGCAAAAAAGCTATATAATCAAAAGTTTTAATCTCCAACTTTTGATCTTTCGAAAAATCCAGCATGTCTCCTATTAACTCATTAATTATATTCGCAGCCTTTAAAATTTCATTACCGTATCTTTTACCTTTATCCTCCTTCGAGGACATTATAAGTATTTGAGCCAAACCGCTGACGGTACCGAGAGGGTTTCTTAAATCATGCGCTATCTGAAGAGTCAACTTACCCAAACGGTTTATTCTTTCAGAACGTTCCATCTCTTTTTCCATTCTTTTTCTCTCGGTTATATCGTTAAATACAACTATTCCGCCCTTTTTATTCTTAAAGAAAGAAAGATTTATTCCCCAGTATTTTCCCTTACTTCTTTTCACCAGATGCACATTTTCACCCGGGTCACTATACTCTTTAATACACTCCTGTAAAATAGGGACAATTTTACCACTGTCTTTCGCAAGCTCCTGCGCCCTGGGATTGATCAACCTCAAAACCGGCGCCCCTTTCGTTTCCTCGAAAACGGCAATACCGGTGTTAATAGAACTTACAACTTCTCTGTAGAATTGCTGAATATCTTTTTTTTCCTGCTCCTCACTCTTTCTTACGGTATCGACCTTTTCCTTCATTATTTTATTCCACAAACCACTTATAAACGCAGTAATAAGCAAAAACACGATTTTCAATAACATAACAGGGTCTTCAAAACTGAAACCCTCTCTCTGCTGAACCAGCCAGATATAAATTCCGGCACTCGCAATCGTAATAGCGATAGATGAAGCCAGTCCCGCGGAAATCGAAGCCATCATTATGGTAAGAAAATAGAAAATATAATAATCCGAACTTATACTCCCGGTTAAATAAAAAACAGCTGAAACAACTATAATATCAGAAAGAAATAAGCCGAAAAGAACCAACTCACTTCTCATCAGCTCCGACTTCCATATCCTTAAAGCCAAATTAAAAATAAAATATATAAAGGCTATTTTATAAATAATATCTATTCTAGTGGCTTCCTCGGTAGCATAACCCGCAATAAGAATCACAGAAAGCAGAACAAGCCATCTAAAAACTAAAAAAATATCTAATTCATTACTTTTCTCGAATTTTAACTTCATATTTAATTTACTATAAAAGAATCGTTCCATTTACCAACACATTAACCATCAAGTACATATATAAAAAAACATATCCTCATCTCTTACAACTTAAATAAACAAGTGTAGTATATACTTGACAACATACACTATATATATATTATTGATTAATAGATTTAAATAAATTAGCGGAAAATATCACAAGGAGGAAAGATGGCTGACAGAGTACTCATTATAGATGATGACGAAAAACTTTTAAAGTTGTTAAGTATAGCGTTAGAAAAAGAAGGTTTTATTGTATCGACTTCCCCGAGCGCAGAAGAAGGATTCAACCGGTTCAAAGAAATAGATTTCGACGTCGCGCTTATAGACCTGGTACTTCCGGACATGGACGGAATCGAATTATTGAAAACAATAAGGAATATCGACTCCGATTTCCCTGTAATAATGATAACCGGGCACGCTTCAATCGATCTTGCTGTCAAAGCAATGCGTATGGGCGCTTTTTATTTTATTGAAAAACCTGCCTCTACAAAAGCCATATTGGAAATATTAAAAAGGGCAATAGAACAGAAAGAATTAATGATAAGTTATCAATCTCTAAAAAAGACCGCAGAGGAAAAATTCAGCTTCTCGGGCATAATAGGCAAAAGCAAAGAAATGCAGGAAATTTTCGAATTAATCGAAAGAATCGCCGTGGCGGAGGCAACAGTGCTAATTCAGGGCGAGTCGGGAACCGGAAAAGAATTGGTAGCAAAAGCCATTCACTTTAACTCTCCCAGAAAAGGAAACCGTTTTGTCGCCATAAACTGCAGCGCTCTTCCCGAATCATTACTTGAAAGCGAACTATTCGGGTATGAAAGAGGTGCTTTTACCGGAGCCAACAAGAAAAAGAAAGGACTTTTCGAAATCGCCCATAAAGGTACGATTTTCCTGGATGAAATTGTGGAAACATCGCCTGCGTTCCAATCAAAGCTGCTCCGAGTATTGGAAGATAATACTTTTTATCCTGTTGGGTCAACCGACGAAAGAAAGACCGATACAAGAATTCTCGCGGCGACAAACAGAGTTATCGAAGACGCGGTAGCAGAAGGTCAATTCAGAAAAGATCTGTATTACCGCTTAAATGTAGTTAAAATACCTCTGCCACCTCTCAGGAACAGAAAACTCGACATTCCGTTACTTACTCAGGAATTTTTAAAAACTTATACAGATAAGAACCGTAAAGAAATAACCGGTATATCAGACGAAGCAATGGAAGTATTAATGCGTTACTCCTGGCCGGGGAACGTGCGTGAACTTGAGAACGCAATCGAAAGGGCGGTCATACTCTGCCAGGGCGAAACGATTCTTCCCGAACATCTGCCCGAGAGAACGAGCAGAAGCGAGGAATTGGAACCTTCAAATATACTGGAATATGAAATCGCGAAAGATTCTTTTGAGAAAAAATACTTGAGGAATTTACTGAAACACACGGAAGGAAACGTTACCGACGCATCGAAAATCGCCACTATGACCAGGCAGAACATATATCTTAAGCTTAAAAAATACGACATCAACCCGAAGGTCTACTACCCGAGAGAATAAGAAAGAATTCAGAAGACAGGAGTCAGAATTCAGAATCCTCATACCACCCAATCTTTTATAAGATCGTTAGATAGTTTCAAAAATTCCGAACCAACGAACCAACTAAAAACCATTCAACCAATCCGATGGAAACTGTAGTTCTTTGCGGAACTCGTTGCCCGGAGCAACAGCCCTAGACTCAAAACTTCTAACATCGGACCACGAAATTCCTTGACAAAAGAAGACAAAGAAAGTATGCTAAATAATAAAGGGAGGGAAAATGAAATTAAAAGTATCAAATATTAACATTTTACTTTTTTTCGTCTTCATCTTTTCGCTTCTCCTACCGGTAAAGTCTTTCCCGGCAGAAACAGAAAACGTTCAAATAAGCTTCAGCACCGGAAAAAAATATTTGCTTAATCGAGATGATTCCTGGTATAAATTTAAAATAGGATATGAGAAGGGTTTTTTAGGTTTTATCAGCCATACAATCCAGTTCGGAACCAACGGAACCAACTTTAACTATATTCAAGAAGGCGGACAAAATGTTCTATTTCCATTTACAAGAATGACAGCCGATTTAAAAATGAATGAAAGACATAATCTTACTTTTCTAATACAACCCTTCGAAATATACACCTCCGCGCTTGCCAAAAGACCGATTGTTGTAGAAGACGTAACTTTTCCAGAAGGAGAACCTATAAACTTAAAATACGGTTTCACTTTTTACCGATTGAGTTATTTATACGACTTTCAAAAAGAAAGCAATAAGGAATTCGCACTAGGCCTTTCCTTTCAAATAAGAAACGCTTCTATTTTTTTCGCTTCTGCCGACGGAGAATTGATAAGCATAAACAATAATATAGGTCCGGTACCAATATTAAAATTTAGATGGCAAAAATCTCTGGGCGAAAGCGCATGGATAGGATCAGAAATAGACGGTTTTTACGCCTCGGGTCGCTATATAACGGGATCTGAGAATGATTTCGAGGGTGCGATTATAGATGCTTCTTTAAGATTCGGTTTTGAATTAACAGATTACTTAAACTCTTTTCTAAATCTGAGATATCTTGGCGGAGGGGCAAGCGGAACAGACGAAGATGAAAACAAATACACAGATAACTGGCTCAAGACTTTCTCTGTTTCACTGGGATTTTACTTGCAGTAAAAGTTATAGATTCTCAGAATCTATAACCAGCTACCAGAGACCAGTTCCCAGGTCCCGGATTCTTCAAATCAGTTGAATGGTTGAATAGTTGAATGGGAAAAACAAAAAAGAGCGTCTTGACAACAATGTCGTTTTTTCATATAATATTTTAAATAAGGAGATATAATTATGAGATTTTTAAAGATTTTATTTTTATTATATTTACTTTTAACGTTAATAGTACCAACTCGATTGCTGGCGGATGAACTCGACACACAAATGGCAAAAAGTAAAGCTGAACAGTCAGCCAACAACGACGTAAGCAAAGCCTGCTGGTTTGGCGCGGGATTGACTATAATAGGAGCCGGAATAGCGATGATGTGGCCTTCCTCATCTCCCGACCCCGCAGAATTTGCGGGAAAATCCCCGGAATATATCAGAACCTATACAGACGCTTACAAATCCAGAGCAAAAAAGATACAAACCATGTACAGTTATATGGGATGCGGCCTTACCCTAACCATGGGCGCCTGCGCGATAGCCACAATCAGGCTTAATGAAGGCTGTCAGGATTGGAGCGACGAAAATTGTCTTCCTCAATCATGCTATAGTTCATCCGAAGAAGAATCGAGCTGCTTGACCGGTGATGACTGCGGAAGCGGAGACGACGGGTCTTCATGCGGAAGCAGCGACGGTGGTTCTTCATGCGGAAGCGGTTCCGGAGGATAGTCTAAATCAAAAACATCTCCGTAAAAAAAGTCTTAGTATTTTCGCTTTTTACCTTCTTGGTTTATAATATAACAACTTATGCTATTGTTATAGATAACGCGACAACCGAATTCAAAAGAAATCTCAAACAGGGAATTAACGAAGAGACAATAGAAGGTATTGTATATTACCAATTTCCCGAAAAAGTTATCGCGTCTATACAGAAACCGGTAAAGCAATTAATCTCCTTCGAAAGCAACAATGTGATAATCTATTATCCCGATGACTCTATAGCCTTTAAATTCATTTCTTCTTATCCTGTTTCATTTTCTTTCTTTGAAACATTTATAAACATAATGAAAGAAGATTTCGGAGTATGCGACCGGGGATATACTTTAAAAGACCATAGGATAAAAAAAGATACTCTGATAACATACTGGAATCCTCCCCCAATACTTTCAAAAACAGCCGGCGAATTAAAATTGGCATACGTTAAAAATAAAATCATTTACTCAGAGTTAAAAAATAAATCCGGAGAAATATTGCTGGAAGCTGAATACAAAAATCATATTAATTATGGCGAATATTATTTTCCGCGGGAGATAAACACAACATTAAAAACTGAGGAATATACAATATCTGAAAAAATCACATATAATAATATAGTTTTTAATGATTCTCTTCCGGAAGAAATCGTAAATTTCAAAATTCCCGAAGGAGTAGAAACAGAAGAAATACGATGGTAAACACGCTTATGTTCTTATTATCTTTGACTTTATTATCTTCGAGTGAAACGGAAAACAGGCTGGATTTCCTCAAGCGCGCCAATCCCATAATAGAAGAAAAACCCGACGAACGATTTTACTCTCTCCTAGATTTAAGAGAAACATCCGAAGTAAAACTCGGTTTTTCAGGTTTGATAAGATTCTATCAAATATATATTTCTTCCCAGGATATCCCCTCCTGCAATTTCACTCTGAGCTGTTCCCGCTTTATGACAAAATCAATTCAGGAATACGGCGCGTTTCACGGCATTTTAATGGGAAGCGATAGACTGCAGAGATGTTTCGGCCCCGGAAGAAAATACTATCCGAAGGATACAAAAACGGGACATGTAATAGATTACCCGGTAGAAATTTACTATATAGGAAGAAACAAAAATGAATTTCCCCTGCCGGAGGATATGTGTTCCCATAAGGATACGTATTACGAACCCGACAAATGAGATATTTAAAGCTAATATTTATTATCGTTCTCTACTTTTCCGTTTCTCTTAAAGGAGAAAACTCCAACGTCGAATATTTTAAACCTGCAAATATAATAAGATTCGCGGATTATTTATTCGGCGCGGAACAATATATAAAAGCCGCGGGAGAATACGGGCGATATCTTTTCATGGAAGATTCTTTCCCCCAAAACGCGGATTCCATATTTTTTAGAATTGCTTTATGTTATCGTCTGGATAAAAACTACAAAAATTCTATAAACTATTTCAGGAAAATTGCCGATGAATACCCGGAAAGCTCTCTTCTGGAAGATTCTTATCTTGAAATAGGAACATGCTACTCCTTACAAGACAGCTTCGAGCTATCCAACAAAATATTAGAATCTTTCTACCTAAAAGAACCAAACGAAAAGAGTCGGGCAGGAGAATTAATGGCTCTAAATCACATGCAGACTAAAGAATGGAATAAAGCAAGGGAATTTTTGCATTCCCCGGTATCAAACAAAAAACAGTTGTTTTCTCTTTTAGAAAAAGGAGAGAATTTACCAAAAAAGAATAAATTCGCTTCCGGTCTATTCTCGGCTGTAATTCCCGGCTCCGGGAAATTTTACTGCAATCGTCCGGCTGACGGATTCCATTCTTTTGCAACAGTAAGCCTTACCTGCTGGCAGGCTTATGAAGGTTTTGAAGAAGACGGCATTCATTCGGTTAAAGGATGGATTTTCGGAGTATTCGGTGGTCTTTTTTATCTCGGCAATATTTACGGTTCCGTTGTAGCCGCGGATATTTACAACGAAGAGCAGGAAATTATGTTTAAACTCTCCGTAAAAAAATATCTGAATGAAAACTTTAAATAAAACTTTTTTTTGTCTGCTTGCATTTATAGCTCTGCCTCTTACCGGGACGGACATCGCGCTCCGCCTTGGGGATAAACTCTTCGATTCGAATTTCTACGATGAGGCAATCACCGAATACCATCGTTACATTCATTTTAATCCAGAAAAAGAAGAAGTAAGCTACGCGTATTATAAAATCGCTCTCGCTTACAGAAATAAATACAATCTAGAGGAATCACTGAACGCTATGGGTCTATCGGCACAAACAGCATTAACGGACAGCATAAAAAATGAACGAAAAATAGACGCGGCCCTAACTTATATCGCGATGGGGAAATACGACAAAACAAAATTTATACTCCTCAAACTTATTTCGTTCAGCGATAATCCGGAAATAAAAAGAAAAGCATCACTTTTCCTCGGAATAGCGCATCTTTATTGTTACGAGTGGAAATCCGCGAAAGAGGCTTTGCAAATATATTTCGATGAAAAAGGAAACAGCCAATTTGCTCAGGCCATAGATTCCCTTCTTTTAACAGCGGAAAATCTGAATTACAAATCTCCGAAAACCGCAAGGTTATTCTCCACTTTTATCCCCGGCACGGGACAGATATATTCGGGAAACGTAGGCGATGGAATCAACTCCATGCTTCTTAACGGCGCTAATATTTATTTTATTATTTATAAATTACTAAAGGAAGAGTACGGTAACGCGTATCTTATATATTTTTTCCTTTTCAGGAGATACTATTTCGGAAATATTTATTACGCGCAAAAAGGAGCATCAGACCATAATAGAGAATTAAACGAACAGAGAGCAGACAGTATATTTAGTCTATTAAAAAATATAGAACAATAAATTTGAACAGTTTTATCTAAATTAATGAAAATAAAAATACCATACCAGGGATAGATACCTGATTCTTCGAATCAGTTGAATGGTTGAATAGTTGAATAGTTGAATAGGAAAAACAAAAGAAGAGTTCCTTGACAACCATCAAGGTTTCTCATATAATATTTGAAATAAGGGGATAAAAATATGAGATTTTTAAAGATTTTGTTTTTAACATATTTAGTTTTGGCGTTAATACTTCCTTGTAAATCATTAGCGGATGAACCCGATACACTGTCCGATACACTAACGGTAAAAGATAAAACCGAACAAGAAGCGGATAAACCCGATACACTGTCCGATGCACTAATAGTAAAATATAAAGCCGAACAACAGGCTGAAAAAGATGTAAACAAAGCCTGCTGGTTTGGAGTGGGGTTAGGGTTCAATATAATAGGAACTGGATTAGCTATTGCAATGCCTCCTTCTCCGGACCCGGTGCAATTTGCGGGTAAATCTCCGGAGTATATCAGAATGTATACAGACGCTTACAAATCCAGAGCAAAGGAAATACAAACCACGTACAGTTTTATGGGATGCGCGACAGCTGTGACTGTTAGTGCGTGCGTAACCATCTACTTAATCAATGAAGCTGCTAATGACTGTGTTGGATGTATGGAGTACGCTGCCGAAGATGAATCGAGCAGCTGCAGCGATTGCTCGAGCGCTCCTCCGGAGTAATTAAAAAGAGGTACTGGGTATTAGGTTTTAGATCAGAAAGGGCTCTCAGCTCACAGCTGACAGCAACTAAAAGTAAAAAATAAGATGCGAGGATTCGAGGTTTCCAGTTTTTGATTTTGACATCGGACTATGGACTTTGGACATTGGACTATATTTTATTATACCACTTAATCCATAATCCCTGAATTTCTACCCCGCACTGCTTCTAATCCTTCTGTTCTACTAATAAACCATTTTACCAATAGACTAATAACTAATCGTTCAACGAACGATTTCCCCCTTGACAGATTAAAAAAATCCATTATCATCCCCAAGGGTTAAAAACAGGATGACAAAATATTCATTAAAACCTGATTTATATTCACTGTTATTTCAACCTCCCATGAAATTTAAAATTAAAAAGGAGGGTTATTGTGTCTTCAAATATTTTAAAAGAAAGGTTAGAAAAAGAACAGTATGATAAACTGATACGGATTGACAATCCCGAACTGCATGAATTTGTCGCGAAATATATTGAACATTGTAATCCTGAAAAAGTATTCGTTTGTACCGATTCAAAAGAAGATATCAAATACATAAGAGAAGCCGCCATCAGGAATGGGGAAGAAATCGAACTCGCAAAAGAAAATCACACAATTCATTTCGATAATTATTACGACCAGGCAAGAGATAAGAAAAACACAAAAATATTACTTTCCGAAGGAGTAGAACTCGATAAAACAATAAACACTGCCCCCAGAGAACAATCCCTTGAAGAAGTTCACGGAATAATGAAAGACATAATGAAGGGGAAAGAAGTATATATTAGATTTTTCAGTCTGGGACCCACAAACTCTGAATTCTCACAACCTACAATGCAAATGACAGATTCAGCCTATGTCGCTCACAGCGAAGACTTGCTTTACAGACAGGGATTCGAAGAATTCGTACGTCAGGGAAGAAACGCCCGCGCCTTTAAAATAGTCCACTCTGCGGGTGAACTCGATGTTCGAAATACAAGCAAAAATTTGGATAAACGCAGAGTGTATATAGACCTCGAAGAAAATACGGTTTACAGCGCGAACACTCAATACGGTGGAAACACAATCGGACTAAAAAAACTATCGATGCGTCTCGCGATTAACCGCGGAATAAAAGAAGGATGGCTAACAGAACATATGCTGATCATGGGTGTTCATGGCCCTAATGATAGAGTTACGTATCTTACGGGCGCGTTTCCTTCTCTCTGCGGAAAAACTTCTACCGCGATGCTGGATAATGAATCTGTTATCGGCGATGATATTGCTTATCTTAGAAAGAAAGATGGTAAAGTACGAGCGGTCAACGTCGAAAGCGGGGTATTTGGAATTATCATGGGAGTAAACTCCCTTGACGACCCCATAATCTGGGATGCTCTACATTCTAACGCGGAAATAATATTTTCCAATATTCTAATGACACCCGAAGGTGGAGTTCACTGGATAGACAAAGACGGAGAAATACCCGAAAAAGGGATAAATCATTCGGGAGAATGGCATAAAGGCAAAAAAGATAAAGAAGGAAAAGAAATAACCCCCTCTCACCGAAATGCGAGATTTACTATCTCTCTGGAAAACTTCGACCACCGCGACCCAAAACTTCACGACCCAAAAGGAGTCGAAATAGGTGGTATAGTTTACGGCGGAAGAGACTCCGACACCTGGGTTCCAATCAAAGAATCTCTAGACTGGGCGCATGGAATAATAGCTTACGGTGCATCGCTCGAATCGGAAACCACTGCCGCAACGTTAGGACAAGAGGGAGTAAGAAAATTCAACGTCATGTCTAACATGGATTTCCTTTCTGTTTCAATAAGAGATTATATAAACGCGAACCTTGATTTCGCGAAAGGGTTAGAAAAAGAACCCAGTATATTCGCGGTCAATTATTTCCTTGTAGATAAAGACGGTAATTTCCTTAACTCGAGAGAAGACAAAAAAGTCTGGTATAAATGGGCAGAACTCCGGGCAAATAGAGACGTGGACGCGATAAACGCTCCAACCGGTCGCATTCCCAAATACGAAGACCTGAAAAGACTCTTTAAAGAAGTTATAAATAAAGAGTTTACCGAAGAAGATTATAACGAACAATTCAAAATAAGAGTAAAAGAAAATATCGCGAAAATCGACCGAATCGAGGAAATTTACAGGACACAGATAATGGATGCTCCGAAAGTCGTTTTCGATGTTCTGGAAGAACAGAGAAAAAGACTCCTTTCAGCGCAAGCGAAGCATGGAGACTACATTCTTCCAGGAAACCTGGAAGAATGTTAGATCGTTAGGCCGTTAGGTAGTTAGGTCGATAAAAACTATAAAATTTTGGAGCATTAATGGAAGGACACAAGACAAAAACACATCGAGATTTGGAAATCTGGCAGAGAGGAATAGATTTAGTCACTAAGATCTATAAAATAACAAAAAACTTCCCAAAAGAGGAACTTTACGGTTTAACATCTCAAATGAGAAGAGCGGCTATTTCTTATCCCAGTAATATTTCAGAAGGAGCTGCCCGTGATTCAATAAACGATTATATTCGTTTCCTATACATATCTATGGGATCACTCTCCGAACTTGAAACACAAATAATTATTTCCGAAAAGTTAGGATACCTCAAAGATTCAAAAGATATACTTGAAGATATCGAAGCGATCACTCGAAAAACTTATAATCTGATAAAATATCTCAAATCAAAAAAAGATTCATCTTAACGAACCAACGACCTAACGATCCAACGAACCAACCAATATAGACCTAGGACTTATTACCCAATATTCCGATCCAACGAACCAACGACCTAACGATCCAACGATTACAATCTTGACAAACTTGCAATTTCTTATATCTTTTATGCGCTGGCCCCATCGTCTAGCCCGGCCTAGGATGCATGGTTCTCAGCCATGTGACAGGGGTTCAAATCCCCTTGGGGCTATACCATATATATAATTACTGGGGTGTCGTCTAATGGCAAGGCACAGGACTCTGGATCCTGCTATCGGGGTTCGAATCCCTGCACCCCAGCCATTCTTTACGATTTTTCGAACACCAATTACCACCTGCGCTCCACCGCCCACCCAACCCATGCTCGTCCGCCTCGCCCGATGGCGCTCGGCGACCTCGCTTTGAGGTCGACCGCCCTTCCGCGGAATCTTCGCCAACTACGTCGGCTCGCCCCGCGGAATAGGCTCGGTGATTTCCGAGTCCTCGAATGTATCCCTCAGGCAAATAGAAAATGTCCAACGAAACTTCGTCAAGTCCATAAGATATGGACTTGATAAGACTTTGAAAAAGCTGGGGTCTGTCTTCGGGGGAAATTTCGCCAATCTTTTTTGAAAAATCATTTAAGTTTTCTAAAACAATTTTTGTTTCAAACTTTTCTTTTTCTTCTTTTTGAATTGAAAGTTTTATCCCCTCTAAATCAAATTCCAAAACCTTTTTCTTGTTTTCGAGATTTTCGATTTCCTTCCGAATGGAAGGAAATCTCTCAATCCCCACTTCTGAGAGAATATCGATGAGATTTTGAAGCTTACTCCCCACCACCCTTAATTTATCGATTTTCTCTTTTTCCTGTTTTTTGAGGGGGCTTATTTTTAGTTCGTCGTTTTTGTTTGTTCTCTCGACTATTTTGTTTATTGCTTTTTCGTCTTTGCTTATTTCCTTTAATTTGTATATGACAAAATCTTCGATTTTGTCCGCATTCACCGATTTAATATTACAGCTATCCCACTCATGCTTATAAGTTTTTGTGCAGCGGTAATATTTTGTATATCTCGGAGTAATTCCGTCCTTATGTTTATTTTTTGTATAGGTCGGCGTCATGGTCGAACCGCATTCACTGCACTTAAGAAGACCCTGCAAAAAATAAACGTGGTCTATTTTCGTTTTTCTCTTATACCTTTTCTTGTGGAAGCTTTGAGCTTTTAAAAACATCGGCTCTGTTATTATCGGTTTATGGACTCCATCGTAAAGATTTTCTTTATACGGAAGTTTACCGTAATAAACAGGATTTCTTAAAATATTATCTACGGTCGTTTTACTGAATTTCTTGCCTTTCCTTGTTTTATATTTTTTATTTATTCGTCTTCTTGTCTCCGCAAGCGACTTAGTTTCAATAAATATTTTAAACATTTCTTTTACAAATTCTGATTCTTCCGGGTTTATAACAAGTTTTTTATCTTTGTTCTTATATCCGTACGGAACAGTTCCTCCGTTCCACATTCCTTTCTCCGCTCTCTGATACATTTTATCTTTTGTTCTCTCCGCTGAGAGTTCCCGTTCAAACTGAGCGAAAGTTAGCATAATATTTCTTAAGAGTCTTCCCGAAGGAGTTGCAGTATCAAAGTGTTCTGTTATGGAAATAAAAGAAACTCCGTTACTGTCGAAAAGTTCAATCAAAGCGTAAAAATCTTTAGGCGACCTTGTCAGCCTATCGATTTTATAACAGAGTACACAATCGATTTTTCCGTCGATAATATCTTTAAGCATTCTGCCGAGTGCGGGTCTTTCGATATTCGCGCCGGAATATCCGGGGTCACTATAAACCTGATAAAGTTTAAGCTCTTCCTGACTTTTAATGTAGGATTTTATCCGTTCTTCCTGGGCTTCGCAGGAGTTATATTCCTTTTCCGCTTGATTATCTGTTGATACTCGAGTGTATATCGCACATTTCATTTGCTTCCTTTCCTTTTTTTAGACTCTCTGCAAAACCTAACATACCATTTCTCTTTGACTATTAGCTTTTCGATATCTTTGTTTGAAAATCCTAAAAGCCCTAATAAACTTATTAAAAGTAAGAGTTTCAACTTTTGCAAAAGCTCAAAAAGTTCCTCTGACTCTGAAATTTGATCACGCGAAGAAGAATCTAGATGGGCTAAATAATTTCTATTCTTTGCAACTTTTTCACCAAAAGATTCATCATCTTCTACAAAATTTCTTGTTACCTCAGAATATTTTTTTATAATATATTTTAGTCTCGATTTCAAAGAAGGCTCATTACTATACTTTAGTCTAGATTTTAACCAGCTTTCATATTTATCAGGAACAGCTTCTAATATAATCTTAATTCTCTCTTCATGTCTTGTTTTATCCATCTCTTCGTTATTTTCAAAGATTCGGGGAAAAGACTCAATTGCTTGAACTACATTCAAAAACTGATTTTGCAGAGAAAAATAACTCTCATCAAGTGTCAAGAAATGAATTTGATAAACAGATTCTAAAATTTTAGCATTCGCAAACCATCTATTCATTAAATCTTCCAATTTTCCAGCAACATCAGAAAATGCAAAAAGAAAATCATGCCTTGTTAAATATTCTGGCTTCTCTGGTAAACCTCGAAAAGAATAGAGGACATTTATTGACTTAAACTTATCTTTTTCTAAGTCCTGTATACCGGAAACAAATAAGGGATACACAGGCCACCTAATAGAAAGGGATAAAAAACTCTGTATTACACTTAATACTTCTAGAAACCTCTTAAATTCTGTATATTTCTTATAATTCATACTTATGATACATTCTTGTATTACTTCTACTTTATTGCTATCTCCTATTAAAGGAATTTTGTCAGGCTTTATAAAAAGCTCAATTTTAAGATCTTTACCTATGTTGAGAATAATAGGATCTTTCTCTTTGTAGTTAATAGTAAATCCTGTATCAAGGTCAATCTCTGCTTTGAGACCGCTAACATCAAACCACTTATCCAAATAAGTAAGTTTTGCATAAACTTTATTAAATTTTATTTCATCAATGTTGTTAAAGTGAGCGCCAAAAAAAGCCGTCTGGGAAAAAATGGAATCACATTTAACACAGCTACCACTAAAATGTGGCCGAATATTAGAGCAACCAGTTAAAGTAACAATTTTGCCATTACATAATAAACCATGCATTAAATTTTCTTCTTCGCTCAGAAAAGAGGTCAAACTGGTCCGGCCTTTAATTTTTTTCCTAATATCAAAATCCTCGATTATATCTAACATTAACCCCTTTCTAGGATTAAAAGTGAGCGTTCCAGCTTTTTTTTCATTGGCTTTAGAGGGATACCACCAAAGACCTTTAAAAGAATATTCTTTATTCAATTCAAATTTAACTCTATCAAAATTTACATCAGAAGGAATACTTCTAATAAAATCCATGGTCCCAAGAATATAAATTGATACTTAAAAATTTAGTAATATAAAGATAAAAAGTTAACGTATTCATTATAAAAGAAAGGTTAATAAGTCAACAATAAAAGTCAAGGTTAACAAAAGTCAATTTTGTAAACGAATTGTAAAAAGATGTTTAAATTTGTGGCAATTTTCAAGTTTGCCTAATTGGTAAATAGTAAATCCTTGACTATTCTTAATTCTTTTGCAAAATAATATAAATAAATGAACTTAAATTTTAGGAAGCGATTATGCCTATTATAATTCTAAAAAAACCAGGTTGACAAATGGCTGAAATAATAGATTTAACAGGTTATTTAATCTATGAATTCGAGGGCTTAAAAAGAAAACCCCTTAAAGGCAAATATACAGCAGAAACCTTATCTAAAGTATTCATTCAAGAATGGGTTCCATACATAGAATGCCATGAATGCGGGAGATCTGACTATTGTAAATATGCTAAACCACACCCCCGTTTTCCTGGAAAAATGATAGAAATTAAATGTGGTATTGTAGAGAAAGCCATTTCAAATTTTGTTAGTAATACTTTTAATCTATTAAAAGATATGAACTCAGAGCAAATACAAAATTATATTGATGGCGCTTTTTATTTCTCTAATTTTATATATGCAGCAGAATTGTCTATAGGGAATTGCATTAATGACGATATTCTTGAACACTTTAAAGAAACTTCACCCTCTATTTTTGGACATGTGGTTGCTTTAAGGGAAAAATTAAATGCCCTAGCAAGTGTTCTTCGCACTATTCCAAAATTCCGGATATTCAAAGGTATTTTATTGGTAGAGGGATATTCTGAAAAAACATTTCTTGAAGAATTACGAGAAGCTCATTTTTATTGGACTCTTGAACCTACTGTCGAAGTATATGGTGGAAGGGGGGGAAAACGATTAAAAAGGATAGGAATGTTAGCTCGTAAGTATAAAGAACAAGGATATAAAATATATATTCAAGGTGACGCAGATGGTAAAAACACTGATATATTTCAATCATTAATTAATAAAGGTTATGTTGAAAAAGATTGCACTTTTGCATTCAAACATGATTTTGAAACAGCGGTCCCCGCAAAATTTCTTTTAGAAGCACTACAGAAAATAGGAAAACTTACAAACATAGATTTAGAAGATTTTAAAAAGAACAGCTACTCTAAGAATGTTTCAGTTATTAAAACTATAAAAGAATATTATAATGTAGATATCGAACCTTTAAAAACTGAGTTAGCCAAAGTACTGGGCTATAGATTTAGTCATTTAGACACCTCAAGCTTACCTTATAAGTTTATATGGGACGACGAGGACTTTAAGAAGACAGAATTTGGGAGATTTTTGAGTTTTGTCCAAAGAATTGCTTGGTGTAGTTAACTATTATTAAGTGAAAGGAACCGGTCGAAAATCTCGAAAACAAGAAAAAGGTTTTGGAATTTGATTTAGAGGGGATAAAACTTTCAATTCAAAAAGAAGAAAAAGAAAAGTTTGAAACAAAAATAGTTTTAGAAAACTTAAAAGATTTTTCAAAAAAGATTGGCGAAATTTCCCTTGAAGTTGTGAATTGATTGGAAGGATTTACCTGTTTTTTTTCGTCTGTTGATTTCCGAGCGTATATGAAATATTTGGTTATTAATTTTTTCTTAAGGACAACTAAAACATTGTCAAGAGGAAATAATTTCTAAAGTTAGCAAAAAAGCATTTGACTTTTTAAACTATTTCCTTATAATATTTACAGGATGAAAAGATGCAAAAAAATAGTAAGTTTGAAAGCTCAGGCATAAAAGAAATAAGCGTTGAAAATCTTAATTTTCGGACAATATCTTTATGAATATTAAGAATCAAATAATAATTTTATCACTTTTTATTTTAAGTTGCAGAGTTTATTCTTTTACTGTTTGGGGAGTACATGGAATAATAACTGCTAATGAAGTTAATCTTTATAAGAACTTGGACAGCAACAGAGGAGAACCATGCAGAAAACTAAAAAAAGGTGATAGAATATTTATAACATGGGGTAGACATCAAGGCGCAATCGGTATTTATGTCGACGACAATAAACATCATTTTTATACTTACACAGATTCAATCACTTTAGATAAAGAGATTTCATTCGCAAGAACTAAACTTAAAATTACATCTGCCAATACCAAGATTTTTGACTCTCCTTATTTAGAAGACTCTATTCCCGGACAAGTTTTAGAAATAGGGAAAGAATGTTTGCTTATAGGTGAAAACGGAGATTTTTATAAAATCCTCAGATCCAAAGACTCTCCCCCAAAATTTTTGTATATAAGAAAAGATAATGCCAGCATATCAGGTAAGATTGAGGATACAGAATATTTAGAATACCTTATGTTTTCTGCAGAAAAATGGTCCTGGTACACAAATTATCGTGCATCAAAAACTATCTGTGAAAAAATAATAAAAGAATTCCCAAAATATGAAAAAATAACCAAGGCTATTAAACTATTGGGAAAAAATTACTTGATTTTAGGAGAAATATATAAAGCCCTCGAAGTATATAGTAACTATTATGAAAATTATTCAGAACTTGAGAAAGAAGAAAAAGAAAAAATAATTGAAAATTTTACAGTATTTGTAGAGAAGATTACTAATCTTAGGAAAAAAGTCTCAGAATCGCAAGAAGTTGAAGAGAAAGCAAAGTATCAATTTCAAATAGCAGAGGAGTTCTATCATTTTCAAACAGAAATCTTTCAAATAAGAGTAGAGGTAGGCTATGAACATAGAGCCTCTATCAAGCAATACCAAATTATGCTTGAAAAATATCCTAACAGTGAATTTGCAGATAACGCAGAATTTAAACTTATTTGGTTAACTAAGGCTCATTTTAGAGATGATGATGTAGTTGAACTATACGGTGTAGAAAAAAATGTAAATTTGATGAAATCTTTTATTAAAAAGTATCCTAAAAGTGAATTAATACCAGAAGCTAAAATAAGAATAGCATACGAGTATTTCGAATACGTAAGATATAATGATATGGAATTTTCAAAGATTAAAATGTATATTAATTTAGCAATAAAAAATTGTAAAGATATAATAAATAACCACCCTAATTCAAAACAATTTAATGAAGCCTCTGACCTATTAAAAAAAGCAAATCAGTATCTCGATGAACGCAACTGGAATCTTCAATTAAAATTAAACGATACAACATTTTTTATTGGTGACACTGTAACATTAACTTTTAAACTTATTAATTTGAGAGATAATGACAAAGAAATTAGATTATATTCAAATCTTCCGAATTTCGAAATATACTTTTCCTCAAAAAATAAAATGAAATTTGTAGAAGGTCTCAACGATACTGAGGCATTAACCAGAGAGTACAAAAAACACAAAAAAATACTAGCGGCAAATGGGGGGTATTATACCGAAACACTAAAGCTTCAAGAATTAATTGCTTTGCGAACCTATTCTAAAAATAAATATGGTAGATATATACCTACCAAAGAAGGCAAGTATAAAATAATTGCGATTTATGGCAACCGAATTGATAACCCTTTAGCTGTTTCAAATGAGATTTCATTTACCGTTAAGGAGAAAAACTAATATTTACCTTGACTTCTCAAGTTATATTTCTAACTTTTAAAATATGAAAATAACAATTTTAAGTAAAATACTGTTTCTAAAATTTCTTTTTTCTATTCTTCTATTTGGGGACGCACCAGTTGAAAGGTATCATGTAACTTATTCACCAGGGCTTAGACATACCCTAAAGGAAACAACAGGAATACTAACAATCAACTCCGGAGTAAAGGGCGGAAGGGAAATTGAAACCTATTACAAAAATGATAAAGATTTTAAACTAAGTGAGACTTTGAATGTTATAAAAGAAACAACTCCTATAAGTAATTTCGGCTGGCAGCCTATTCTTTCTGATAGTTTAGTAACGAACTACAGATATACTGTAACAGCAGAAGATGGGGATTATTTAGAAATTGTTTACGATGCAAAAAATGGTTCAAAAACTTGGGTTAACACAAAAGAATTAGAAAAAACTTCTATCTCACAATTATAATGATAGATAGTATTCCTACACCACTTGATTTTTGGGTTGATATATTTTACTTCACAAACAGTGGCAAAAGAAAACTTTATGAGCAGCCAAATAGGAATAGCAATTTTAGAATAATTTCAAAAAGTAAAAGATATAATCTTCTAAAAATTATTGGGCAAAAAGAAGAGTTCGTTAAGTTGGGAATTGTTCACTTCAATTACGAAACTGACGAGGAGGAAATAGAACCGACAGGGTGGGTAAGAACTAAAGACGATGAAGGAATGTTAATGTTCTGGATAAAACTCGTCGATTTTTACTAAATAATTTTCAAATTTTTTAAAAAAACCGGTTCGATTTTTCTTTAGAAAAACTAAGACGATTGCGGCGACTTCGCCCAGAAAAAATAGGCAATCTTTGCAAAAACTTCGTTTTTAGTTGAGTAGTTAAATAGTGAAATGGTTAAATAGTTTCGAACCCAACCCAACAAACCCAATAAACTCTACGAACTCAATAAACTAATTTTCACACAGAGAACACAGAGATTTTTTTCTTTTGTTTTTACTAAATCCTAATCCCTAAATCCAAAACCCTAAAATATGGACGCAGATTCACTCAGTCATTTTTTTGTTAGTTTTAACTAAATCCCAACCCCCAAATCCGAAATCCTAATACTCACATGTAGAACATGTATGAATTGTAGTTTTTTTACTATTTGACTACTTAACGATTTAACTAATTAACTGCTATGATAAGAGCTAAAGTTCATCCTGACTTTTAATATACGATTTTATCCGTTCTTCCTGAGTCTCGCAGGAATTATATTCCTTTTCCGCTTGATTGTCAGTTGATACTCTTGTGTATATTGCGCATTTCATTTTATTACCTATTATTAAGTAAAGAACAATTAGGTTAAGTGTTATATTTTCTGTAAAAGTTAAACGAGCTGGTTGAAAGGGCCACTAATTACCTTATAATAAAAATTAAAACGGGAGGTAAAAAGTGA
>Ga0307434_1000107_pt1 | contig 73277 bp, 56 predicted proteins | sample SalMarWE160220MG_FD_202156 | JGI IMG/M metagenome (GOLD analysis project Ga0307434, IMG submission 202156) | Salt marsh sediment microbial communities from the Plum Island Ecosystem LTER, Massachusetts, United States - WE1603-220 | ecosystem: Environmental > Aquatic > Marine > Intertidal zone >... | reverse complement strand
CAACGGGCTTAGTATAAGATTTATACTTTCCCAGCAGATAACCAACCACCTTCTGTGTTTAGTCAAGCTATCAGAAGGATATCTCCACCTCCCGGATAATCAAGACTTTTTCTCATTATAAACGTCCAATTATTGGGTGTGGTGGTGGGATTCTGAATTCTGTCTTCTGGCTCCTGAATTCTCTTTTCTTATTTTACCAGAAGCATTCTTTTGTTTTGCGTAAAGCCTGTTGAAGTATTTAATCAATAAATGTAAATACCGTTGGATAAACCCGAACCGTCATAATTAATAGTGTGTTCACCTTTACTCTCAACTTTATCTATTAAAGTCTCAACTATTCGTCCCGTAATATCCAAAACTTCCAAAGTAACTTTGACTTTTTGGGGTAAATAATATTTTATTGATGTTTTAGAACTGAATGGATTCGGATAATTCTGTGCTAATACATAACCATCAGGCAATTCCTTTAAATCTACTGCACTAGTTTGCGGATATTCAAGATTGGTTGTATCATAACCCATTATTGAAAGCATTGTCTTTGCATATCGTATCCCAAGTTCTCTGTAGCCTGCCGAGTTAAAATGCCATTGGTCCATACCGGGACAACCGCTCGCAGAAATAACATATGCAGTAGGGATAGTGTCAGGAAGCCTTGCGATTATTGTATTCATACTTGCACAATCGCCTCCCTGATCGGCATATAATACTTCACCTGCGAGCAGAGGTATTGAATCTGCGTCCAATGAAAGATCTGCTAACATATCATTGTAAATTTTCTTTACATATGATGGCCATTCAGCCTGACCTGTGTTAGTTTCCCCCTGGTGCAAAAGAATCCCTTTAATGACACCGTCTAGCTCTGCCAACTGAGCAAGGTCGATAAGATATTGATATGGATTCCATTCATAGTCTTCTAATTTAGAGAGAAACCAGCTTTCTGTGGAGGTAGAATCATAATCCTGGTAAATATCTTTATCGAATAGCCTGATGTCGCAGCCGCCAACCGAAACATTAATAACACCTACTCTGATGCTATCCGGAAGATTTGAAACCATTGTTTTACCAAAATAATCGGCAGGGCAAAGATGAGACCAGCATTGACATAAAGGAGGAACAGCTGTATACCACGACCCCTTTGTTTTTCCAAGATTTGGACAATCTAAAGCAGCCATAACCTGGAAACTACTATCCACTGTTTCGTCTATTTCTTCAATTGTCCCCTGTCCCTCCATATTTGACTGTCCAAAACACAGGTAAATGTAGAAATCTCGATCCTGTGCAAAAATGTTCGTTGTTAATATGAACAATCCTATCAATAAAAACATTCTTGCATACATTTTTTGTTTTTTCATAACACTTAAAGTCAGTTTTACTATCATTATTTAACCTCCTTAAAAATATTAAAATAGTTTATATGTACTAATACTAATCACAAATACTCCATTATCAAGCCGTATAAAACGATTTCAATTATTTCTAGTTAATTTCATATACATCACTATTATAAAAATATATACATCTTTGGTCAACATACCAGGTTTCTGGTTTAAAGTTTCGAGTTAAAAAAAACAATAAAATCTCTTAGATCTGCGTCCTATTAACTTGGTGTAGGGATGGGATTCTGAATTCTTTCCCATTTTGTGTGTTTTGTGGTTTAGATAGGTAAATTTTCCTAAAAATACTATTTTTCAAAGATTACACTTGAAAATTGACCATATCTTGTTATATTCAACAGTGATTAAACAAATAAAAAAGCTGATAAAAGAAAAGAAGCTCCTAAAAGGAGTTAATAGCGTAATAATAGGATATTCCGGAGGACCTGATTCTACATTACTGACTGAAGTGTTATCTGATTATGATGAGTTAGAAGTTATACTTGCATATTTTAATCATAATCTTAGGGAAGATTCCAAAGAAGAGGAGAATTTTGTGATTAAGGAAGCAAAGAGAAAAAAACTTAAACTACATGTAAATGGGGCAGATGTAAGGGGTTACTGTGAAAGATTTTCCCTTTCTATAGAGGAAGGGGCAAGAGATTTAAGACTTTCTTATCTTCGAGACTTAAAGAAAGAAGAAAAAGCCGATTTAATAGCACTTGGACATAATCTTGATGATAAAATAGAAAATTTTTTTATTCGCCTTTTGAGGGGTTCGGGTTTTGGTCTTTTTCAGATGGGGTATCGTAATGATGATATTTTACGTCCGCTTCTGGATTTAAGAAAGAATGAAATAATCGATTATCTCAAAAAAAATGAAATTGCTTTTTATAGTGATCCTTCTAATGGAAAAGAAGATTATCTTAGAAACAAAATAAGACTAAATCTTATTCCTTTACTGGAAGAAATTAAATCGGATTCAATTGATAATATAAGTAAAAGTATAGACAATCTAAGAGATATAGGAATAGCTTTGCAAAGGTTAGTGGATTCGATTAAAGTAATTCCTCATTTCAGATATGCTGAGATTGACAGGAATGATTTTGATGAGTTGTCGTCCGCTGCCAAGTTTTTAATTCTAAAGAAGATGCTTGCGATTTTTGATAGTGATTTAGAATTAAAAAGAGCTCATATTGTTAATTTACCGGTTAGGGGAATTATTAGCTTAAAAAATTCATACATAGAAATACTGCCTTCCAGGGTGATTGTCGCGAAGAGTTTAAAGGAAGAAGAGAAGGAGTTGCCCTTGCCTGGTAAGGTTGTATATGGATATTACGAGATTGAAACAGAGATTCTTACTCCTCCTGTAAAAGTGAAAACGAAAGGTTGCGAGTTCTTCAATCTCGAGAATCTGCAATTGCCTTTAAGAGTAAAAGGAAGGGGAGAAGGAGATCGTCTCGTTACTTTTGGGAAAGAGAATAGCAAAAAACTTAAAGATTTATTTATAGACAGCAAAATACCAAGGGTTTTAAGGGATATGTATCCGGTAATATATGATGCAAAAGGTATAATTATGGTTCCCGGAATAAAGAGAAGTAATAGAGCTTCTGTTAACGAAAAAGCGAAAAAAATTTTAAAAATCATGTATAAAGAGGTGGTAAATGTCGGAGAAAAAAGATAAAAAGAAAAAACCAAATAAAAATAAAATAAACAATAATCAGAATTTAAGAGCAATCCTAATATTTGCCGCGGTTTTTGGTGCTTTGTTTATATTAATGCAGTACACGAAGTTTGAGAAATCTGAGGAAGTAAGTTATACTGAGTTTTGGAGATTGGTTGAAGAGGGTAGTGTAAGTAAAGTAACTTTCTCGGGAATGGATATAGCTGCTGAAGTGAAAGGTCGAGAGGGCGTTATTAAAACACGACTTCCGTTTGAAGATTCTGAATTGCCAAGAGATTTAATAAAAAAAGGCGTGGAAGTCAAAACTGAGATTAAGCTCGAAATATTGAAACTCGTCGGACAATTCTTATTTCCCATTTTGTTAATGGTTTTTTTATTCTTTTTTGTAATGAATCGACTTCGAGGTAGCGCGAATGAAGCTTTAAGTTTTGGGCAGAGTAGAGCAAGAGAGATACGCTTTACCTCTGTAGATGTTACATTTGAAAATGTAGCGGGTGTTGATGAAGCCAAACAGGAATTACAGGAAATTGTTGAATTTCTTAAAAATCCTTCTAAGTTTAAGAAATTGGGGGCTCAAATTCCAAAGGGTGTTTTACTGGTTGGCGCGCCGGGTACAGGAAAGACTCTCCTGGCAAGAGCTGTTGCCGGTGAATCGCGAGTTCCTTTTTATTCCATAAGCGGATCTGATTTTGTGGAAATGTTTGTGGGAGTTGGCGCTTCCAGAGTCAGGGATTTATTTAAGAAAGCAAAAATAAATACTCCATGTATAGTTTTTATTGATGAGATAGATGCGGTTGGTCGCCACAGGGGAGCCGGAATTGGAGGAGGACATGATGAGCGAGAACAAACACTGAATGCTTTGCTTGTGGAAATGGATGGTTTTGATCCCAATCAGGGTATTATTATAATTTCTGCGACGAATAGACCCGATATACTTGATCCTGCTTTGCTTAGACCCGGTCGTTTTGACAGGAGGGTTGTTGTTCCTATGCCTGATATGAAAGGGAGGGAAGCTATACTTAAGGTTCACACGGAAAAAATACCTTTAGTCGATGGCTTAGATTTATCCGTATTTGCCAAAACTACTCCCGGGTTTAGTGGAGCGGATATCCAAAATCTATGTAATGAGGCAGCTTTAATTGCGGCCTCACGGGGAAAAAACAAGGTCGAAAGTGAAGATTTTGATGAAGCAAAAGATAAAATTTTAATGGGAACGGAAAGAAAGTCGATGATACTCTCTGAGGAAGAAAAGGAGCTTATCGCATACCATGAGGCAGGGCATACTCTTGCTTCACTTTTTACCGAGAAAAGTGATCCTATACATAAAGTGACGATAATACCGCGAGGCGCATCACTTGGTTTGACTCAATCGTTACCTCTTGACGATAAGAGAACTTATTCTAAAGAGTATCTTGAAGCAAGCTTAATCGTTTTGCTCGGGGGAAGAGCAGCAGAAGAGTTAAAGTTCAAATCAGAAACCACCGGCGCAGGTAATGACCTTCAAAACGCAACTGAGATAGCAAGAAAGATGATATGTGAATGGGGTATGAGTGATAGTATCGGTGCCGTTACGCTTGAAAGTGGTACTGATGGTGTTTTTTTAGGTAAAACACTTGCTAGAGAAAGGGATTATTCCGAAGATACTGCTCGTCAGGTTGACCTTGAAATTAAAAAATTCGTAGAAAAAGCTCACAGCTCGGCGAAAAGCATTATGAAAAAGAATAAGACCAAACTGGATAAAATTGCAAACGCTCTTCTTGAAAGAGAAGTTCTTTCGGGAGAAGAAGTTAAAGAGATAGTTTATGGACAAAAAAAGAATAGAAAAGGCAATAAAAGAAATAATTGAGGCTATCGGGGATAATCCTGATAGAGAAGGGCTAAGGCGTACTCCCGAGCGAGTAGCTAAGATGTATTCAGAGCTTTTTAAGGGAATTAATAAAAATCCTGAAAAAGTGATAAGAGTTTATAATACACCTCATTATGACGAAATTATAATACTCAAAGATATATCTTTTTATTCTTTTTGTGAACATCATCTACTGCCTTTCTTTGGAAAAGTTCATATCGCTTATATACCAAAAGATGATAAAATAACCGGTTTCTCGAATTTAATAGATATCGTGCAAATTTACTCAGAACGTCTTCAGTTACAGGAAAGAATGACCGCTCAAATTGCCGATTCTATTATGAATGTTTTAAAACCTATGGGAGTACTTGTTATTATTGAAGCGCGGCAACTTTGTTTGGAAATTCAAGGTTTGAAAAAAATAGGGCAGAAAACAGTAACTTCCGCGATAAAGGGTGTGTTTAAAAAAGAGTCAACGCGTCTTGAAGCTTTAAATCTTATCGGATATGAAAGTTAAAAAGAAATTGATTCAGGATTTAAGTGATGCGGAAAAAGTTATGGAATCTTTGAATGTTCATAACAAGGTTCGCGAAATGATGGCGGAGAAAAGCCTTTTCTATGTATTGGAAATAGATGATGTTTCACCTCCCGCTGCTAATATTATGAAACAGATCGCGATTTCGCGCGGCAGTGACGCTGTTGTTAATCAAAAGGTTGTATTGAATGATATAGAGAAATCTATTGTGCTTCTTCCCGGGACTGTGCGAGAACTCAAATTAATTTCTGAAGAGTTAAAAAAGCAGGATTTTGGTTTGCCTGGAGTCGGAGAGCAGATTTTAAGTATACTGAAGAAGGATAAGCCTACAGCTGAATTTTCAATTATGGGTGTTCTTAACATTACTCCCGATTCTTTTTCGGATGGTGGAGATTATTTTAACGAAAAGAACGCTTCGAGGCGATTTGAGCAAATAGAAAAAGAAGGCGCAGATATTATAGATGTCGGAGCTGAGTCCTCCAGACCGGGTTCCGCGAAGTTAGATATAGAGGAAGAGTTGAAGAGGTTAGAGAAGGTTTTTCCTTTATTCGAAAAGGCTTCAGTGCCTGTTTCGATAGATACTTATAAAGCTGAAGTGGCCGAAGTTGCATTGTCTAAGGGAGCTACGATTGTTAATGATATATCCGCACTCAGGATGGATAAAAGAATGGTGGATGTTATACGCCATCACAATTGCAAAGTTGTTCTTATGCATATGAGTGGAACTCCGGAAACAATGCAGAAAGATCCTTATTATGATAATGTTATAAGAGAAATTGGAGATTTTTTTGAAGAGAGAATTAACTTTTGTTTATCGAAGGATATTAGTGAGGATAAGATAATATTGGATCCGGGAATAGGTTTCGGAAAAAGACAGGAAGATAATTTAAAAATTCTATCAAGATTGGAGGAATTTACTGCATATGATTTTCCTGTTCTTGTAGGCGCGTCAAGGAAATCTTTTATTGGTAAAATAACAGGGGAAAAAGAAACCGATAGACTCGATGGTTCAATAGCCAGCGCGATTTATTCATATCTTAAAGGCGCTTCAATTCTGAGAGTGCATGATGTTAAACAGACAATTAACGCTCTTTATGTCATCTCAGCCATTTTGGAGGCTAAATGATAAATTTTTCTATATTAGATGTTCTTGATATTGCTATTGTAGCGGGGCTTATTTTTTTGGTAATTAGATTCTTTTCTAATACGAGATCGATACCGATGCTTTCAGGGCTTATGTTGATCTTAGCTTTAGTTGTTGTAAGTAATGTATTTAATCTTCCGACGATGAAAATTATTATGCGGGGTTTAAGGGATCTTTGGGTTATTGTATTTATTATAATTTTTCAACCCGAAATTAGAAGAGCACTTATTAGCCTCGGAAAATCGAGTAAATTGGGTTATTTTATTCAGGAAAACATAGAGACGGTATCTGAGGAAGTCAGCAGGGCTATTATACAGCTGTCCGATAAGAGAATGGGAGCTTTGATTGCCATTGAAAGAAAAGTCCCCTTGGATGCTTATATACGTACGGGAATCAAAATGGAAGCTGTTGTTTCTTCGGATCTTTTAGTTTCCATATTCTCGATATATTCTCCGCTTCATGACGGAGCGGTTATTATAAAAGAAGATTATATCGTTGCGGCTAAAAGCATATTGCCTTTGACCGATCATCCTGATCTTAGTCCTACTCTGGGAACAAGGCACAGAGCGGCTATAGGGCTTACGGAAGAGACGGATTCGATATGTCTGGTTGTATCGGAAGAAACAGGTTCTATATCTATGGCTGTTGGAGGAGATTATTACGGGGATCTGGATGTTCAAGAATTGAAATCGACAATAGAAGATATGTTGAAAAAATAATCGGGTTGGAAGCAAGGAGTTTTTTTTGATTGATAAAAAGTTTTTAAAGAAAGAAGTTTTTGGTTTTTTATCAGTGTTTGTTGTACTGTTTTCGGTGTATATGTATTCGATTGCCCCGACTGTTTCGCTTTGGGATTGCGGAGAATTTATAGCCTGTGCTCATATTTTAGGGGTTGCTCATCCTCCCGGAACCCCTTTTTATATTCTACTCGGTAGAGTTTTTGATATTCTTATTCCTTTTAATGAAGTAGCGAAGAGGATTAACTTTTTTTCAGTTTTATGCAGCACATTCGCGGGAGGTTTCCTTTACCTTATAATTACTCAGGTTTTGAGGAGATTTAAGGAAAATAAAAACAGAGAACTTTCTCTTAATAGTCATTTGATTGCTATCTTTTCTTCGATAGGCGCGGGTTTTTGTTTTAGTGTGTGGGATAGTACAGTTGAGGCAGAGGTATATGCGGCTTCCATTTTAATACTTACAATGGGTATATGGTTGGTCCTGCGTTGGGATGAAAACAGAGGTAAGTTAGGGAACAGTAATTTATTACTTTTTTTAGTATACTTATTGGCTTTATCTTTTGGTCTTCATCTGTTGCCGTTGCTTTTAGTTCCAGGAGCTTTGCTCTTTGTACTTTTAACAGATTGGAAAGTATTTAAGAATCCTAAGTTTATATCATTCGCGGTCGTACTTATTGTTATTGGAGTGTCAACTTATTTGACTCTTCTCATAAGAGCACACGCAAGTCCCGGTATAAATGAGTCTGATCCCACAAACTGGGTGAAATTATGGGAGGTAATAAGAAGAAAACAATATGGAAGTGAAGGTGTATTCGGTTTATTAGTCAGGCATACTTCATGGGAAACCAATTATGGATTTATTCGTGCTCTTATAGAGCAACTTAAGGTATTCTTTAAATATTTTTCCTGGCAGTTTTTCCCATATCCGAGAGAGATTACGAGTGTTTTACTTCGCTATGTATCGATAGTCGGAACCTGGGTATATGTTTTGTTCGGTTTCTGGGGAATGTATATTCACCATAAAAAAGACAGAAAATCCTTTTACTTGATTTTTATACTTTTTATACTTGTTACTGTTGGGTTAGTCTTCTATTTGAATCATGAATTCTCTCAATCGGATCCAAATCCAGCGCACCAGCCCAGAGAACCGAGAGAAAGAGATTATTTCTGGAGTTCCGGTTTCTTTTTCTTTATGTTTTATGTGGCACTCGCATTACACTGGATTTATGGACAATTAAAGAAAAGAAAACTTACTTTTGGATATTGTGTGTTAGGATTAAGTGTTGTTATAGGATTTACTCCTTTAATTTCAAATATAAAGAGTCATGCAAATAGAAGAGGTACCTGGATTGCACATGAATCCGCGTATAATTATCTTGTTTCTCCGAAAGAAAATTCTATTCTTTTTACCAACGGTGACAACGATACTTTTCCATTATGGTTTCTCCAGGAGGTAAAAGGATTTAGAAGATATGATTCAGAGGAGCAAAAAGGAGTTAGGGTGGCGTGCCTTGCGCTCATGAATACGGAATGGTATGTAAAACAACTTAAGGCCGACGGAATACCGATGGATTTTGCTTCTCCTTTTAGAGGGACGAGGTCGGAAGCAGAGTATTTAAGAAAAAAGAGAAGCAATCAAACTAATTTAGAATTTGAAGAGTGGATTATAGAAAACCTTACATATTTACCCACGAAAGATAGAAAGATTTTACAACGTAAGGATATTGTTATTCGTAATATTATTCTTACCTCTCAAGGAATAAAACCGACGTTTACCGCGCTAACACTTTCTACAGATACTTTTGTCGATAATTATATAAGAAAAGATTTTAATCCTTCTATAAATATTTATTTTTTAGCTACTGTATCACCAGGCAATAAGAGTTGGTTAGAGGAAAATCTTGTCCTGGAAGGTTTTGCCTATAGATTGGTAGGAAGTAAAGGTAGAAACATGATGGATGTTTCTCGTTTTATAGATTTATTTGAAAATAAATTGAGTTTTGATGCGGCAAAAAATCCTGACGTTTATATAGGCCCTTCCGAAGGTAAAATATTAAATAATTATGCGATTATTCTTTACCGTTTTGGTTCATTTATCGGGAAAAAACTTGTACCTTCTAAGGTCTCTATAAATATCGATGAATATAAGTCAAACTTGAATCAAGAAGATAAAGAACAACTTAAATACGGAGCCGGGTTTCTTGAATTAAGTATAAAAATGCTTAAAGATGAGCAGTTTTACCCAATGGCATTTAATGATTTAAGGCAGGTTTATCAGGTTACAGGGGTTCCTGACCATGTTATAACTTTTTTTGACGAATTAACAGAAAAAAACGATTCACCTATTCTTCATTTTTTTAAAGGACAAATACTCTTGGATAAATTATTGATAGAGGAAAAAATTCCGACAGAACAAAAAAATATGTTAATATCAACAATTGAAAATGAGTTTAAAAGTTTAATGAATTTTTCTAAGAAAGAAACGATAAATGCTTATACCGGATTGTTTGATTTATATTCGGAAATGGGCGAGGAGAAAAAGAAAGAAGAATTAGTTGAAGAAATATTGCAAGAAAAGAAAATCTTTAGTAATGTTTTTGTGTATAATTACGATATAAAAAGAGATACTGCTGCGTCGGTTTATTTATTGAAAAAATGGTTGGAGGTGAATAGAAATGATAAAGAAGCTCTTGATTTGCTTAAATCTCTTGGTGTTGATTTTAGCAATTAATGGTTGTAAAAGAAGTTCTCTTCCTCATTCTATAGGAGCGAGGGATGAGGTGATTCTTATTGCACCTGGCGAATTCCAGGTAGATTCTTTTATTAGTACTCTGGAGAAACAAGAATATTATCCGACAGAGGAAAATATTTTCTACATAAATAAAGTAAGTTTGTCTGAGTTCGACCGATATAAATTCTGGAGAAATTTAATTGTCATCGGTAACACCGGACAAAAATATATAGATAATTTGTTGGGGGAAGAGGCCAAAGAACAAATAAAGGACGGATCGCAGATGTTTTTAGAAAAAGATCTCTGGGTTAGGCTTCAGACCGTAGTTGTAATAGTGGGTCAGGATACGGAAGAGACCCAGAAGCTTATAAACCGTTCCGGGGAAAACGTCTATAATGTTCTTAGAAAAGAAGAGAAAGAAAGATTTACGAAAGTAGTTTATATGAACGGATATCAGGAAAATGAAACATCGGAAATGGAAAGATTATTGGGCGCGTCCTTCAAACTTCCGTTTGGTTATAAATTGGTAAAAAACGAAGACGATTTCATGACCTACTCGAGAAGAAATCCTGATAGATTTATTACTCTCCTGGCAAGAACCGGTGCTGTAAAGAATCCAATAAAATTCCGTGATAGTCTTTTCAATAAGTATTTTAATGAAGATGAAATTTTCATGGACAGTATCGAAATAAATATCGGAGAAGGCAAATCTCGTTTATTGAGTTTGGTTACATTGGATACAATAGAATTCAGGAATACTGAAACTTTAAGATTAAAAGGTGTTTGGGTTAATAATAAAGTTGAGGGAGGACCCATGGGAGGTCCTTTTGTAAGTTATTTCTTCGAAAAAGAAGGAATCTGGTATTTCCTTGATGGTCATGTGTTTGCTCCCGGCAAAAAGAAATGGCCTTTCCTTGAAGAAGTAGATATTATACTTAATACGTTCAAGAGAGAGGATTAGATGGATGATTTTGCCGATAAGATACTAAACAGCATTCATGAGGCCGTTATTGGGCAGGATGAAATTATTGAGTTGTTGTTATTGTCTGTTCTTTCGGAAGGACATTGTTTAATTGTTGGGGTGCCCGGGTTGGCTAAGACTCTTTTAGCCAATACTCTTGCAGCATCTCTTGGTTTAGATTTTTCTAGAATTCAGTTTACACCAGATCTGATGCCTACCGATATTACGGGAACGGAAATTATCCAGGAGGATAAAAAAGGAAATAGATTCTTTAATTTTATTAAAGGGCCGGTATTTGCTAACTTTGTTCTTGCTGATGAGATAAACAGAGCTCCTCCCAGAACTCAATCAGCTTTACTCGAAGCAATGCAGGAGGTGAGAGTAACTTACGGAAGGGAAGTGTATCCGATCGAATCACCTTTTTTTGTTATCGCCACACAGAATCCAATAGAACAGGAAGGGACTTATCCTCTTCCCGAAGCACAGTTAGATCGTTTTATGCTATCTTTAAAAATAGGGTACCCGGGAGAAAAAGATGAGAAGGAAATAATTGCAAATCCTCCGAGAAGTTTTTCTCCCGAAGTTAAGAGCGTAACTAACGTAGAAGAATTACTAAAATATCAAAATGATATTAAATCTATACCCGCGAGCAAAAAGGTAGTAGATTATATTTCTAAGATTCTTATCAATTCAAGACCCCAGACGAGTAAAATCGATTTTGTTAAGAAGTATGTCGACTGGGGGGTTAGTCCGAGAGGGGGACAATACCTTTTGACGGGGGCTAAGGCAAGAGCTTTTATCTATGGAAGACCGACTCCGTCGATCGAAGATGTAAAAACCTTGATCCCTTCCGTTTTTGACCATAGGATAATTGTTAATTTTCTTGCGGAAGCGGACGGAGTTCTATCGGAGAAAGTCACAGAAGTGATTATAAATGAGACGAATTAATTTTGAATCTAGTTTAAGAAATGTTTTTAAAGAAATAGGGAAGCTTTCCAATGAATTGGGTTATTCTGTATATCTTGTTGGTGGCCCGGTGCGGGATATTCTGCTTGGCAGGTCTTTTCAGGATATCGATCTTGTTTGTATTGGAAATGCGGTTAAGTTAGCTAAGGTTTTCAGCAAGAAAGTCGGAGGTAAATTAATTTATAGACGTCGTTTTCCGAACGCTACAGTTGAATGGGTGGATTCTTCAAAAATTGATTTTGTTACTGCTAGAAGTGAAACATACCCTAAAAATAAAGTAGCTCTTCCGAAAGTCCGCAGGACGAAGAATTTAATGGTCGATCTTAAAAGAAGAGATTTTACCGTTAATGCTATAGCGGCAGATTTAAATCCCAGTTCTTTCGGCAACTTAAAAGACCCTTTTAATGGTCTTTTGGATTGCAAGAAAAGACTTATACGGATACTGCATCCCGATAGTTTTAGAGAAGACCCGACAAGAATTTTTAGAGCTATAAGATTTTCTATGGAGCTTTCTTTTGAAATAGAAGAAAAGACGAAAAAACTTCTTTATAGAGACTTAAAGTATTTGAAATACTTGACTCCGGATAGGCTATGGAAAGAAATTAGGTTATCTTTGAGGGATGGGTCGGATGTTTTGAATTATTTGAAAAAATATGGGGTTTTAAAAGTCTTAGGTTTTTCTTATCCGGGACAGGGTTTTTTAGAGAGGGCGGATGTTGGATCTATACAATTTGGAGTAAATCCCGTCAATACTTTAATTATGGCATTGATAGAAAAACAAGCTATCCGTAAGTATAATTTCGATAGGTATTTTGTGCAGCAAATACAAAGTGCAAAAGAAATTGATAGTAAAAAGCTCAGGGCTATTAAAGTTGTGCATAAACTATTTCAGCTTGAAGATTATTCTCTGTTGTATTTATTTGCACGGTACCCTAAAAATTCCATAATTATTGAAAATTTCTTTGATAACAGAGAAAAACTTAAACCGGAATTGAATGGAGATGATATTAAGAAATTGGGGGCAAAGGAAAGTCCCGAAATTGGAGAATTAATTAGGATAATAGTCGAAGGTAAATGGATCGGAAAAATTTCCGATAAAAAGGGAGAAATAGAATTGGTAGAGAAATATTTAGGAGGTAAAGATGTCAGTTGGTAAATTGAAAGAATGGGTGGATAATCTCGGGAGGTATATTTGAAACGGATAGCAAGAAAAAACAATTAATCGAACTTCAAACAAAAAGCAGAGAAGAAAATTTCTGGGATGATACCCTGAAAGCAAAACAAATAATGAAACAAATTCAGGAAATAGAATCTTTGATTACGGAGTGGGAAGAATATAAGGAAAATGTTGAATACCTATGTGAATTGGAAGGTATAGGAGAAAACACTGAACTTATAGAGGGAGAAGCAAATAAAATCAAAGATAAATTAGAAGATTTTGAATTACGAATAGTTCTTTCGGAAGAAAATGATAGAAAAGATGCCGTATTTTCCATACATCCGGGTGCTGGTGGTACAGAATCGTGTGATTGGGCTTCCATGCTCTTTCGTATGTATACAAAATGGATGGAGAATAAAGGGTATAAGTACAAAATTATAGATTATCAAAAGGGTGATGAGGCGGGGATTAAAGATGTTACTCTTGAAGTGAAAGGCGATTACGCTTATGGGTATTTGAAGGCTGAACGTGGAATTCATCGTTTGGTCCGGATTTCTCCTTTTGATTCGGCGGCGAGAAGACACACTTCATTTGTTTCTGTTTTTGTGTATCCGCTTGTTGAAGATGATGTCGATATAGAAATAAAAAGCGAAGACATAGTATTAGAGACATTCAAAGCTTCGGGTCCCGGAGGGCAGCATGTAAATAAATCTAATACAGCTGTACGTTTAATATATAAACCAACTAATACTGTTGTTACCTGTCAAAGCGAACGTTCTCAGATGCAGAATAGAGTTATTGCAGAAAGGATTTTAAAGTCAAAGCTATATCAAATGAGGTTGGAAGAATTGGAAAAAGAAAAACAGAAGATGGAAAAAAATAAAAAAGATATAGAATGGGGACATCAAATAAGATCATATGTACTTCATCCATATCAGAAAGTAAAAGATCATAGGACAGGGACAGAAATAGGAGACGCGAAAAAAGTGCTCGATGGTTATCTAGATGTTTTTATAAGGGATTATTTACGATCGGAGGCAAGCAAAAATGAAGAATAGAGTTATAGTTACCGGTGGGGCGGGTTTCATAGGCTCTCATCTTGTCGATAGATTGATTGATATGGATTTCGAAGTTTTAATTATTGATAACCTGTCAAGCGGTTTGGAAAAAAATTTAAACGAAAAAGCAGAATTTTTCAAAAAAGATATTTGCGATGAGGATATAGGTTCTGTTGTAAAAAACTATTCACCTTCTTTTATTTTTCATCTTGCCGCGCAAATAGATGTAAGGAAGTCTTTAGCGGATCCTCTCTGGGATGAAGGGATAAATATCAGGGGAACTCTAAATTTATTAGAAGCTGCCAGAAGTGCGAAAATCAAAAAGATTATTTTTTCTTCAACAGGAGGAGCTATTTACGGAGAAGCAAAAAATGCCAACGAAAAAGTATTGCCCGAACCTCTATCTCCTTATGGCGTAGCTAAGTTAACATGCGAACATTACCTTCGGGTTTACTCAGGGTGGAAAAATGTGCCTTTTACATCATTAAGATACGGAAATGTATATGGTCCAAGACAGGATCCTTATGGGGAAGCGGGTGTCGTCGCGATATTTTGTAACCAGTTGATCAATGATGGAAAACCTATATTGTTTGGTCAGGGAACTATGGTTAGAGATTATATATTCGTTTCAGATGTAGTTGAGGCAAATATTATGGCTATTGATAGGGGAGCTGGTGGGATATACAATATAGGTACTGGTAAACCTACAACGGTTTCAGAACTCTTTTCTATATTAAAAGATACTTCCGAGAAAAAATCTTCTCCTGCGTTGGCAGAAGCCCGTGAGGGAGAAATTTTTGAAGTTTATCTTAACTGTGATAAGGCAGAAAAAGAACTGAAATGGAAATCTAAAATAAATCTCAAAGACGGACTTAAAAACACGTACGAATGGTTTTTCAAGCATACAAAATAAAGTTTTTGGGATATAATGCTTATAGTTCTCTACCAGTTAACCGCTGCATAAATATAGTAATTTGGGAAATCCATAAATTTTTTTAAATCAATAGCTTAGAGAACAAGATAAATTAAAAAAATTAAAAAAAAGATACTGAAAGACCTTGACAAAAAAGGAAATTTTTATATTATTAGCACAGATCATTGATAATTGAATAGTTGTCAGGGTTCTCAATTAAACTCTTTTCACGAAGGGTTTGATCCTGGCTCAGGACTAACGCTGGTGGTGTGTCTAAGCCATGCAAGTCGTGCGTAGCTTTAGCGATTTATATTGCTGAAGTTTAGCGGCGGACGGGTGAGTAACGCGTGAGTAACCTGCCTTCGAGTTAGGAATAGCCTTGAGAAATCAAGGGTAATTCCCAGTAATACCTGACGGTTTAAGCCTGATGGTTAAAGATGTCCTCTCCTTGGAAGATATCGCTCGTTGAGGGGCTCGCGTCCCATTAGTTTGTTGGTGAGGTAATGGCTCACCAAGACTTCGATAGGTAGCCGGCTCGAGAGGGTGACCGGCCACGCTGGGACTGAGACACGGCCCAGGCTCCTACGGGAGGCAGCAGGCTAGAAAATTGGACAATGGACGAAAGTCTGATCCAGCGACACCACTTGGGGGATGAAGGCCTTCGGGTTGTAAACCCCTGTCTTAGAGGAAGATGCCTTAAATATTTAATACATATTTAAGGTGACGGTACTCTAGATAGGAAGTCACGGCTAATTCCGTGCCAGCAGCCGCGGTAATACGGAAGTGGCAAGCGTTGTCCGGAATCACTGGGCGTAAAGAGGACGTAGGCGGGTAACTAAGTTGGACGTAAAAACCATCTGCTCAACGGATGGCCGCCTTCCAAAACTGGTTACCTTGAGTCTAACAGGGGAGAGTGGAACTTCTGGTGTAGCGGTGGAATGCGTAGATATCAGAAGGAACACCGACGGCGAAGGCAGCTCTCTGGGTTAAGACTGACGCTGAGGTCCGAAAGCTAGGGTAACAAACGGGATTAGATACCCCGGTAGTCCTAGCCGTAAACGATGGGCACTTGACGTAGGCTTTACAGTCTGCGTCGTAGCTAACGTGTTAAGTGCCCCGCCTGGGGAGTACGTTCGCAAGGATGAAACTCAAAGGAATTGACGGGGACCCGCACAAGCGGTGGAGGATGTGGTTTAATTCGAGGCAACGCGAAGAACCTTACCTGGACTTGACATGTAGGTAGTAGAAACCTGAAAGGGTGACCACTGGTAACCAATCCAGAGCCTTCACAGGTGCTGCATGGCTGTCGTCAGCTCGTGCTGTGAGGTGTTGGGTTAAGTCCCGTAACGAGCGCAACCCCCTCCTCTTGTTGCCATCAGGTTAAAATAACGCTGGGCACTCGAGAGGTACTGCCCCGGATAACGGGGAGGAAGGTGGGGACGACGTCAAGTCATCATGGCCCTTATGTCCAGGGCTACACACGTCCTACAATGGTTAGTACAGAGGGCTGCGAACCCGCAAGGGGGAGCGAATCCCTAAAACTAGCCTCAGTTCGGATTGCAGGATGAAATTCGCCTGCATGAAGCTGGAATCGCTAGTAATCACGGATCAGAATGCCGTGGTGAATACGTTCCCGGGTCTTGTACACACCGCCCGTCACGCCATGGAAGTCGGCAGTACCCAAAGCCATCGACTCATATAGGGCGATGTCTAAGGTAAGGCTGGCAACTGGGGCGAAGTCGTAACAAGGTAGCCGTGCCGGAAGGCGCTGCTGGATCACCTCCTTTCTACGGAGTAAAACTCCATTTAGAAATAGTAAATGATGTGTATATCAAACCCAGACAACTATTCAATTATCAATCAATACTTTAAAGTATATATCTTAAAGGTATATACTTTTTTATTTGTTGGTCTTTTTTTAGATATATAAAATCAATTAATATGTTGATTCTTTAAATCTTAATCGAATGGTTAAATAGTGATTTAGGATTTTGGATTTAGGGATTAGGATTTATTTGGACTTTGGACATTGGACTATATTTTAATATACCACTTAATCCCTACTCCTGAATTGTCAACCTGCGCCGATTCTAATCCTATTCTGTTCTCTGTGTCCTTTGGGTTCTTTGTGTGGATTAAATTTTAGAGAATAAAAGAAATTGAAAGGGTTTTACTTAAACCCTCTGGTCCTGTAAGTATTGTTCCCAGAGAAATATTTATACTTTGGTGTTTTATGTTTGCCCCAAAAGAAAAACCAGCTAAATTAGAATTTTCTATACCGTTGAATTTGCCTGTTTTTCCGTTATAACCGATAATGAGACCAAAAATTTCGTTAAAATCATATGAAACAAAAGAGCATAATTGAAATTTCGAACTGTATTCCAAAGAAAAAGCCAAATTATCTTTCTCTAAAAGTCCTCCGAATCTAGATTCTACCGGAAAACTTTCTTTTTCTACTAGGAAAGCCTTAATTTGTTTTCCAAGGTTTCGAATATAGAAAGAAAAAGATAGTATATCATTTAAGGCGTAAATGCTGCCTACATCTATTCCTAAACCATAACTTACATACTCATCCACAGCTGTGTAGGGTAAAATAACTTTTGCGCCAATAAGATATTTGTTTATCTCCCAGTTTCCTGCTATTACGGGTATGGCGGATTGATAGTTGAAATTCCCTGTGGAATTACCCATCATATCTGTTTTGTCCATGCTTTCAGAATGCATTAATTGGACGCCTAAACCGATATTGAAATTATTTTTTTTCCATGTTTTACCGAAAGATCCAAAAATATTGCCCGAATAATCGTAAGCTGACGCGATATAAGCATTTTTTCCCATACCCGCGGGGTTCCAAAATAGATTTTCAGGTTCGTTTCTGAGAGTGGAAAAAGCTGTACCGGAAGAGAAAACTTTTCCGTTATATGGAAGAGTTAAATAAGTAAACGAAAGCAATATTAATATACTCATTCTACGGTAACTGATTTAGCCAAGTTTCTCGGTCGATCCACATCTCTTCCGTTTAATACCGCTATATGATACGCGAAAAGCTGTAACGGTATACTTACAAGGATAGGGGAAAGGTTTTCCTCGCATTCGGGTATATAAATGACATCGTTTGCCAGTTTTTTTATAATTTTGTCTCCTTCTGTTCCTATCGCAATAACTTTTGCTTTTCTGGATTTCAATTCCTCGATATTGCTTAACATTTTATCATAAACAGAAGATTTTGTTGCTATTGCAACAACAGGGCTTCCTTCGGAAATTAACGCTATTGGACCGTGTTTCATTTCTCCCGCCGGGTAACCTGTCGCGTGAATATAAGAGATTTCTTTAAGCTTTAAAGCGCCTTCCAGAGCAGTCGGATAATTTATTCCTCTTCCAATAAACATAAAATCTTTAGCATCCTTGAATTTCTTTGCTATTTTTTGTATTTCTTTCTCTTTTTCAAGTATTCTTTTCATCTTTTTAGGTAATGCTTTTATTTCCTTTATTTTTTTGCTGATTTCGGAATCATCAAGTGTCCATTTGAGTTTTGCTAAGTATAACGAAAGAAGATATAACTGGAAAATTTGAGATGTAAAGGCTTTTGTCGATGCTACTCCAATTTCCGGTCCCGCGTCTAAATAAATAGTACTATCCGATTCTCTCGCGATGGTGCTGCCATGAACATTGACAAGAGAAAGTATTTTTAAGAACTTAGCTTTTGCCTCGCGGAGTCCCGCCAGAGTATCTGCGGTTTCACCGGATTGAGTTATTGCCATTACAAGAGGCTCTCCATCTCTTATTGGATTTCGATATCTAAATTCCGAAGATATGTCGATTTCAGTACGGATACGTGCAAAGTTTTCAAAAAGATATTTGCCTATATATCCTGCATGCCAAGAAGTACCGCAAGCCTGAATTATTATATGGGATAGATTTGCCAGTTCTTTGGGAGAAAAATTGAAGTTTTCCCCAAAATTGAATTCGTTTCCTTTAATTTTAAGTTTAATATTTCTTTTTATTACATCTGACTGTTCGTGGATTTCTTTTAACATGTAATGGGGGAAATCCCCTTTTTCAAGGCTTTCAGCTCCCCATTTAATTCTCTTCTTTTCTTTTGTAATCTTTTTTCCTTCGTGATCAAAAAACTCAACTTTATCTTTTGTAATGATGCCTAATTCTCCGTCATTCATTGTTATAATATCTTTGGTATGATCGAGTAGAGCCGGTATATCGGAAGCAATTAGATTTTCTTTTTTTCCTATACCAACGATTAAAGGACTGCCGTATTTATAGACTACAATTTTATCCGGTTCATCGGTCGAAATGACCGCAATCGCAAAAGAACCTTTGAGTTTTGAAATTGTTTTAAGAACGCTTTCTTTTAAATTGTTTTCGTAATTTTCTTCTATAAGATGGGCAATTACTTCTGTATCGGTGTTGGATTTAAAGAAATGATTTCTTTTTAATAGTCCTTCTTTAAGGGAATAGTAGTTCTCGACTATACCATTGTGTACTACTGCTATTTTGTTTTTACAGCCAACTTGAGGATGAGCGTTTTGATCTGAGGGTTCTCCGTGGGTTGCCCACCGGGTATGTCCTATTCCAATATTTCCCGATAGAGGTTTATCGGCAAGTATTTCCTGAAGATTCATCAGTCTGCCTTTCACTTTTCTTACATCGAGATCTCCATCCATCACAGAAGCTACTCCGGATGAATCGTATCCTCTGTATTCCAGTCTCCAGAGACCAGCCATTAAAACGGAATTTATATCTTTATCTCCGATATAACCGACAATTCCACACATTTATTCTTCTCCCTGTTCTTTTATAAGTGCGATTAATTCTTGCGCGCTGTCTATCGTCGGAGCTTCCGCGATAATGCGTAAAATAGGTTCAGTTCCGCTCTTTCTGACGTGTACCCAGCTGTTATCCTCAGTTATCCTAATTCCATCACTCAAGTCCAGATTCTTATTTTTGTTTGAATTTTTAATTTTTTCCAGGAATTCGTTACCTTTATCATCGGATTCCAATTTTATTGCTTCTTTTATCATTTTGTATCTCGGAAAACTGTTAACTATATGGGATACAGATTCTTCCTCTTCCGCGAGATACTGTAAGATAAGCGCCATAGCTCCCATACCGTCTCTAGTGTATTGTATTTCAGGGTTGATAACTCCACCGTTACCTTCTCCTCCGATAATTGCTTTATTCTCTTTCATCACTTTGACTACGTTTGCTTCGCCGACGGGTGAGCGATAAAATTTTACTCCGGCTCTATTTGCGATATCCTCAACACTCTTGGTTGTAGATAAATTGACAACTACAGGTCCTTTCTTTTTGTTTAAAATAGCTTTTGTGGCGAGTGTTATTGTGTATTCTTCGCCGACTGGTATCCCTTCATCAGAAACGATCGAGATTCTATCTCCGTCGGGATCTGTAGCAAAACCTATATCAGCCCCGGATTCCTTGACTTTTTTGGCTAAATCCTTAAGATTTTCTGCTCTTGGTTCAGGTATTCTTAAAAACTCTCCGCTACCATCGCAGAAAATCGGATAAATTTCAACGTTTAAGCTATTTAGAAACTTCTGAAAAGCAAATGAAGCTCCTCCGTTTACGCAATCTAAAACAACTTTAAATTTTTTTCTTTTTATTAATTCAGGATTGATTCCCGGCGTAGAAAGCACACCCTGAATATGTTTCTTTACTGCTTCTTTATTTATTTCTAATTTTCCGTAATCTTTTGACGGTTTCCATGAAACACTTTCCTTTTCCAATGAAAAGAACTTTTCCGCTTCTTTTTTATTTAGGAATTCTCCCGACGGACCTACAAGTTTCAACGCGTTCCACTGGGATGGATTGTGTGAAGCTGTAATAACTATACCCCCCGAGGCATTTAATTTGTTTACATTGTAGAGTAGGGTGGGAGTGGGGGCGAGGTCTATATCTATTACGTCGGTTCCTGTACCTAAAAGACCTGAAATAACAGCATTCTTTAATGCTATTCCCGATTTTCTCGAATCCCTGGCAACTATTATTTTATTCTTACCTTCAGTTAAACTCGACGTAAATTCTCCGAACCTGGCGGCAAAATTTAAAATTACTGCCGGGTCGAGTCCGTCTCCTACAATTCCTCTAATTCCGGAAACACTTTTTATAAGCATCTATTCTATCCTTTAAGGTTTCAAGTCCTTTCTTATTTTTTGCTGAAATGAAAACGGCTTTGGGGTATTTTCTTTCCATATGGTTAAGAAGTATTTTATCTACTATTTGATCTGTTTTATTAAATACTAAGATATTATCAGAATCGTTAATCTCCAGTAAATCCATTATTTTTCTTGTTTCGTCGAGTTCTTCTTCCATTTTTTCAGAAGAAATATCGACCAGAATAATTCTGAGTGAGGAGTATTGAGCTTCCTCAAGAGTCGATTTAAAGGAAGATATTAATTCTGTAGGTATACCGCGAATAAAACCAACTGTGTCGACTAATAAGAACTTATTCCCGTTATTTGTTTTAGCCTGTCTTGTAAGGGGGTCGAGAGTTACGAAAAGTTTATCTTCTACTGCCGCGTTACTGTTGGTGAAAGCATTTAAAAGTGTTGTTTTTCCCGCATTTGTATATCCAAGTAGTGCCACCGTAAAGATCTTCTCCCTGTTTTTCCTCTGTATATTTCTCGTTTTTTCCACTTTTTTCAATTCTTTTTTTAAGTGGCTAATTCTTTTTCGTATTTTTCTTCTGTCGTCTTCTAATTTTTTCTCTCCCGGACCTCGCGTGCCTATTCCGCCTCCAAGCCTTGAAAATTCAATTCCTCGTCCGCTCAATCTACTAAGACGAAAGTTAAGCTGCGCAAGTTCCACTTCTATTTTCGCGGATTTTGTTCTTGCGTGTTGAGCAAAGATATCGAGTATTATATCCTGTCTATCGAGAACTTTTTTTTCTGTTATTTCTTCGAGATTTGATATTTGAGCGGGGGAAAGGGATTCGTTAAAAAGCAAGATATCGACGTCTATATCTTTTAAATAGTTAGCTTTACCCTTGCCTATATGAGTAGCAGTATCTGGTGTTTCTTTAATTTGTATAATTTTTTCTATAGGTATAGCCCCCGCAGTTTTTGCGAGTGATTCCAGTTCATTTAACTCATCGAATTTAGCTTTTTTTTCATTATTTTGTTTAGCTAAACCGATTATTAAAACTTTTTCTTTTCTATCTTGTTTTATAGTATACATTAAGTATATCTTTAATTAAAGATTAACATCGTTAACAGTAAAAATCAAGTTAAAATATACGGAAAGCTTAATAGGCTTTTCCAAAGATGACTCTTGCGGTTGTTTTTTCTCCGGTAAATATACACTTGCCTTCTTTTTTATTGTTTTTTTCTTCGAGTGGTATGCAGCGTATAGATACATTTAAATCTTCCCGTATCTTATTTTCTATTTGTTCATTACCGTTAAAATAAGTTAAGACAAAGCCACCATGTATTTCCGGTTTTTTAGGGTTACGAGGTGTGAAAAAATCATAAAATTCTTCTTTAGAATCTATTTCTTTTGTATTGTCTTCCAACAATTTAAGTGCTTTATTATAAAGGGAATTTTGTATCTCTTCCAATATTTTTGGCGTGTTTTTAAGAAGTTCTTTATCGGTTAGAATGGTGTTTTCGTATGGTGATTTGTCTCTTCTGCTTAAGGTGGCTTCGTTATTCTCCATCTCCCTCGGTCCGATTTCGAGTCGAATGGGGACGCCTTTTTTAACCCAGTCCCATTTCTTTTTTCCGCCGGATATTTCGCTTTTATCTACCATAACTTCTATGGTTGATTTATTGTAAGTTAAGCTTGAAAGGCTGTTTTTCAATTTATCGCAATGTTCAAAAACCTTATTCTTGGTTTTATCGTTCGACGTAATGGGAAGTATAACTATGTGTATGGGGGATAATTTTGGTGGTAAAACAAGACCATCGTCATCGCTGTGTACCATAATCAAGCAGCCTATTAGCCTCGTGGATACTCCCCAGGAAGTTGTATGAGCGTATTTTAATTTTTCGTCGCTATCAAGAAATTTTATATCGGACGCCTTGGCAAAGTTTTCTCCCAGGTAATGCGACGTTCCCGCCTGAAGGGCTTTACGGTCCTGCATCATGGCTTCTACGCTGTAAGTCACCTCTGCTCCGGGAAATTTTTCGCTTTCGGTCTTACGTCCTTTTATAACAGGCATCGCCATATTATTTTTCATGAAATCGGAATATACGTTAAGCATAGTGAGTGTTTCTTCTTCCGCTTCTTTTTGGGTCGCGTGAGCCGTGTGTCCTTCCTGCCAGAGGAATTCAGTAGTTCTAAGAAACATTCTTGTGCGCATTTCCCATCTTACTATGTTTGCCCACTGGTTTATTAATAACGGCAGGTCTCTATATGATTGAACCCATTTTGAGAACATTGCTCCTATTATTGTTTCTGAAGTAGGACGCACAACCAGGGGTTCTTCAAGCTCGCCTGCTGGTACCAAACCCCCATTTTTACCTTTTTCCAGCCGGTGATGGGTTACTACCGCGCATTCTTTAGCAAATCCTTCTACATGTTCCGCTTCTTTTTCCAAAAAGCTTATGGGAATAAACAGCGGAAAATAAGCGTTTTGATGCCCTGTTTCTTTAAATCTTATATCTAATTCTTTTTTTATGTTTTCCCAGATATAAAACCCCCATGGTTTAATTACCATGCAGCCTCTAACAGGCGAATTCTCAGCGAGATCCGCCGCTTTTATTACTTCCTGATACCACTCAGGGTAATCTTCATCACGTTTTGGTGAAATCGCATATTTTCTTTCTTTCATATGTTTTTATTCCTCATTTTTCGTTAAATTTAATAGTTTAAAACGAATTGTCAACACCGCAAGAAAGAATTCAGAAGCCAGGAGCCAGAATCCACAATAATTGGACGCAGATAAACGCAGATTTAAAAGGATTTTTCATTTTTTATTCTAACTGCTAACTTCCAGCTCCTAGCTTCTTTATTAACAACAAATCACACGAATAGCACGAATGAATGGCACGCGGATTTACTCAGATTTTTCTAATACTTACCGCTGAGGCTATACCGAAACTTTCAATTTCCATCGTAATCACACCGTCAGTTTTGCAAAGCGAGAAAATCCTTATCTTGACTATAAATTTAATTCTCTTATAATCTTAATCATAAGGAGATTAAAATGTCAGTTGATAATTTGCTGAAAGAATATTTTAAAAATTTAGTCAAAGTCGCTTCAAGAGGTGACGCGAGAGAAGAAAGTTTTTATGAAGCTCTTAAAGGGTTGCTTGATGAATATGCAACCTCCACTATAGGAAAAAAGTTTCACGTTACCACTCTACCCAAACAAACAGAAGCAGGTAATCCGGATTTCAGAATTTGGGATGGGAAACAACATATTGTAGGGTATATTGAAGCAAAAGCTCCGAAAGTAGATGATTTAGATCGAGTTGCCCATTCGGAGCAACTTAAAAGATATCTTCATACTTTCCCCAACTTAATATTAACGAACTTTTTTGAGTTTAGATTGTATCGAGATGGAAATTTAATTGAGAAGGTTCTTACAGGACGTCCCTACGTTATGAATGACTTAGGAAAAGTTCCTCCTGTGGAGAATGAAAAAGATTTTTTGATTCTTCTTGAAAAGTTCTTTTCTTTTTCTCTTCCAAAAGTCTATAATGCTAAAAAATTAGCTGTTGAGCTTGCTAAAAGAACGAGATTTTTAAGGGATGAAATTATTGCCGAAGAGTTACGGGAAGAAGAAAGTAAAGGCGGAGGCAATATTCTTGGATTCTTTGAAGCCTTTAAAGAATATCTGATAAAAGGGCTAACGAAAGAAGATTTCGCCGACCTTTATTCTCAAACGATAACATACGGACTTTTTGCCGCGAGAACCAGAACCGATAAAGAGTTTAATAGGAAACTCGCTTATGACAATATACCTCATACTATAGGAATTTTAAGAGACGTTTTTGAATTTATATCTCTTGGAGAAATCCCCGAAAGTATGGAATGGATTGTAGATGATATTTCAGAGGTTCTTGCCGTTACAGATGTAAAAAGCCTTCTTCGTAAATATTTTCATGAGGGTAAAGGGAAAGACCCAATTATTCACTTTTACGAAACTTTCCTTTCTGAATACGACCCAAAAACAAGGGAAAAAAGAGGTGTATATTATACTCCTGAGCCGGTAGTATCTTTTATCGTACATTCCTTGAATCAAATATTAAAAGAACATTTTAACAAACCTGAGGGCTTTGCTTCAGAAGGGGTTACCGTTCTTGACCCGGCAGCAGGTACGTTAACTTTTATCGCGGAGGCTGCCAAATTGGCGGTTGAGGAGTTTACCTCGAAGTATGGAGAAGGAGGAAAAGAGGGTTTTATAAGAGACCACATCTTAGAAAATTTCTACGCATTTGAGCTAATGATGGCTCCCTATGCTGTGGGTCATTTAAAAATGTCTTTCTTACTTGAGGAACTTGGTTATAAGCTAAAGGAAGATGATCGTGTTAAACTTTATTTAACAAATACTCTTGATATGGAAGAACTTCCAGAAACGAGGCTTCCGGGTATGATATCTCTTTCAGAAGAATCGCATCTTGCAGGAAAAGTAAAAAGAGAACAACCAATCCTTGTAATTTTAGGAAATCCTCCGTATTCGGTAAGTTCTACCAATAAATCTGATTTTATCGAAGAGCAAATGGATATATATAAAGAGGATGTCCGTAATGAGAAAAATATTCAGCCATTATCTGATGACTATATCAAATTTATCCGATTTGCTCATTGGAAAATAGAACAGAAAAGTAAGGGTGTTATTGGAATGATAACCAATAATTCTTACCTCTCAGGTTTAATACATCGTGGTATGAGGAAAAAATTGATAGAAAGCTTTGATGACATATATATTTTAAATCTTCATGGTAATAGTCGCATAGGAGAAACAACTCCTGAAGGCAAAAAAGACGAAAACGTATTTGATATCATGCAGGGAGTTTCTATTGCTCTATTTATTAAAAATGAAAACAGTAAAAGAATAGCACAAATTCATTATAAAGATATATATGGATTAAAAGAAGAAAAATATGATTACTTGGATAAAAACGATTTTAGTACTAGTAAATGGGAAAAATTGAAAGGTGAGAAGGACTATTTTTTCTTCGTACCTAAAGATTTTTCTTTGTTTTCACAGTACGAAAAGTTCTTATCTATACCTACGGTTTTTAAAAAGTATTCCAGTGGGGTAACAACTCATAGAGATAATTTCGTAGTAGGATTCAGCGAAGAAGAAGTAAAACAAAAAATGCGAATTTTCACAAGCGAATTGTCTGATGAAACCGTAAAACAAAGTTTAAGCTTAAAAGAAACCTCAGATTTTAATATTGAGTTAGCAAGGAAAAAAATAAAGAATACTAACTGGGAACAGTCAATAACTTCTTACTCTTATCGTCCTTTTGACAACAGATATATATGTTATTACTCAGAGCTAATAGATAGAGACCGCTTTAACATAATGCAACATTTTTTCAGAAACAATTTAGGTCTTGTTGTGATGAGACAGTACTTATACGATTATGTGGATATTTACGATTATGTTTTAAGTGTCGATAGAATTGTAGATAGGCGCCTTTTCATTAGTAATAGAGGTGCAGGTTTTGTTTTTCCTTTATTCCTGGTTCCGGAGGACGGAGAGAAATCACTTTTTGGCTCTTCAAGTGATGATAAAGAAAAGGAACCTAACATTAAGTTAGAGCTATTGAAAATTTTTACTAAATTATATAAGAAAGAAATAACTCCTGAAGAAATCTACCATTACATATATGGTATTCTGTATTCTAAGATTTATAGAAAAAAATATTCCGAATTTTTGAAAATTGATTTTCCGAGAATTCCTTTTACCAAAAATTATAAATTATTCAAGGAAATTGGAAAATTTGGGAAAGAGTTAGTAGATTTGCACCTTTTGAAATCTGGTGAACTTGATTCGCCTATATCCCATTTCCAAGGAGTAGGCGATAAACGAATTGATAAGACAAAAGAAACAGGTAGAAACTATAGTCCAAAAGAAAAACAAATTTATATTAATAAAGACAAACAATATTTTGAGGGCATTGAACCTGAAGTTTGGAAATATCATATAGGTGGATATCAGGTGCTGGATACCTGGTTAAAGTACCGTAAGGATAGGAAATTATCGACTGATGATATTAAACACTTTTGTAAAATGGTGACAGCAATAAGTAAAACAATCGAAATCCAGAAAGAAATTGATGAAATATATCCTGAAGTCGAGAAGGAGGTTGTGGAGTTTAAATGAAAAAAGATGAAAAAGGTAGTTAGATATCTAATTGTCAATAATCCAAAAATATTCCCGTTACTTGTTTTCTCTTCTGGTATTTTTACTTTTCTTCTATTTCCCTTAATCATTAACAGTAATATATCAAAAAATTTTTTAAGTAGTGCTTCCAATAACTTATTTTTAGGATTGACTTCTCTTGTAGTGCTTATCCTTTTAATTTCATGGAACAAAATGTCTGATGTATGGAGAAGGTATAAAATTACACACAGTTTAGAGAATCCTCCCTTTATTTATCTGGATGGGATTTTCATTTTTCTTTTTTTATCATTATTACTTGTTTGGGGATTCCAGGGAAATATAATTCCAAAAATTTCAGATAAGTTTATTATGTTCATATTTATAAATATATTTCTTACAGTTGTATGGTTGCTTTCAAGTTATTTTTTAAGAAATAAAAGTGAAAAAGTGATATCAATAGGGGGAAAAGATAAGATAGGCCTTTCTGATGAACCAATTTACAATAAATCTCAAGATTTACTTCATAGAGACGAGTTCATTGAAAATTTATATAAAGAAATTATTTCTTTGCCCTTTACCTATTCTTTTGTCTTTGGGCTGTACGGAAAATGGGGAGAAGGCAAGACATCTGTAATTAATTTACTTATTAATGAATTTCATAAAAGGAAAAATGTTGACGAAGATAAGTATATTATTGTAGATTTCAAGCCCGGTTATTTTAAAGATGAGAAAACGATTTCTTCGTCTCTTTACAAACAAATCATGGAAGCAATAAATCGAAAATTTATTTTTCCGGATTTTGAAAAAACTTTAAGAAAATATTATGAATTATTCTCTTTTACTATTCCTCAAACTGGAATTAAATTGCGCTTACCTCATATAGAAAAATCAATCGAGGAGATAAAATATAAAATAGGAACTTATTTAAGTCATATAGATAGAAAACTGCTAATTTTTATAGACGATATTGATAGACTACAAACTTCGGAAATTATGTTAATTTTTAAATTAATTAAGATTAATTTGGGTTTGAAAAATTCGATTTTCATCTTAGCTTTTGAACCTGCTATAATCAAACAGAAGTTAGAAAATTCAGAGTTCTTAGATAAAATTGTTCAGAAAGCAACTTATCTTCCTAAAATAGAACAAAGCGATATAGATAACTTTTTGAAACAAAATCTTTTTAAACTCTTTGAGAAGTTAAACCCTCCTCAAGAATGGGTAGATAGTTATCAATCATTTCAAGTTTTATATAATGAATACATAAGTAGACTTTTTACAACTTTGAGACATGTAAAAAGATACCTAAACTCAGTTTATTCAACACTTCCACCAATTAAGAGTGAAGTAAATTTAAAAGACTTTTTGATATTAGAAGTTATAAAAATGCTTTACCCTGAAGTATACGATGATATCAGGCTTAATTATTGGTATTATATACCATTTTGGGGCGGAGATCCTGATAAATCCCGTTTTTTCCGATTTATGGGAATGGATACTATAAAAGACAAAGAAGTAAAAGAGCATATAGATTCAGTGACAGCGGTAAAGGATAGGGAATTACTTTTAGAAATGTTAAAGGAAATATTTTTTGTAAAAGTCAAAAATGCAATGTCTGAAATTCAAACCTCTCATGATAGAGTAAAAAATGCTTATAGGCAAGAAAAAAGATTAACACATCCAGGGTGTTTTGATAAATATTTCATGTATAGAATATATTCGGAAGATATACCAGATAGTTTGATCGAAGAGAAAATAAATTCTTGGGATTCTAAAAAAATCAATGATAACGTAAAAGATATGGAAAAAACTTTCTCTTTACTTCAGAAAAATGGAATGCTTAACAAATTTTTAGAAAGACTAAATGTTTTTATAGATAAAGTAAAACCGGATACTGCAAAGAATATAATAAAGGCTATATATATGTATGCTAATAAGTTTAATAAAGAAAGTGAGGATGATTTTGGTTTTGGTGGTTCTGAATTTACAATGGCTTGGGTATTAACTTTAATATTAATTTTAGAAAAGTTTGAAGATAAAAGTACAATAAGGGAAATCATTGAAGAAGTTATTTCGCAAACGTCTGATTTTTGTTTTGCTGTAATTATTATTTATGAGTTGGTCAGAGACCCTCGCGAATATTCTAAGATTATTAATGCTGTAGATATGGAAAAGCTAAAAGTCAAGTTGTCTTCAAGGTTAGAAAAATATTTTCTAGAGGAAAGAAAAGATATTTTAGAAGAAATACATAAAGATTATATATATTTCGTAATTAAGCAGTGGAGCACAAACTGGGAGGCCTTTGATAAAGAAAAAAATAAAGAAAAGATCAGTAACTATATTTTAAATTTAGTCAAAAAAGACAGAAAGAAATTTATCGATTTTCTAAGAAGAATTAAAACAAGAACTGGTCCTGAAAGTTCAAGATTCGAATTTGATGAATTAGAAAAAATCTATAATATTGAAGAATTTTATAAGATTGGTAAAAAATTTAAAGATAAAAATTCTTTATCTGGTTTGTCTGAAAATGAGAGGGGATTTATTGAAGAATTTTTGAATGCTTTTGAACAATATAACAAAGAATCAAAAGAGAGAAAATAAATAATATTAATAGTATAAAGATACTAATGAATAAGATAAGAATTTTTGATATTATCATAGTGAGTTCCATAATTTTTGCAGTTTGGTTTATTGCTGAAATTTCAGGGATATTTGAAGTAGGGCAAAATAAAAATATAGAGGCTTTAATTCAGGGTATAGGATTAGTCCTGATTACTATTCTAATACCAATTTTTGTTGTTATATATACTAATAGAAACGCAGAATTTTCCAAAGTGGATGAACAATTAATTGTAGGACATATTCTTAAAGGAAGTCAAATTTTAGAAGATTTACTCTTTATTTTTATCCCTACTTTCTTTTGGAAACTTATTGACTCAGATATTTTGGTATTATTTGAAGAAATAACAAAAGGTTTTCTCAATCCTCACACTTGTCTCTTAATATTGTTAGGTTTGCCGATTATTGGAATTTTTGAATTACTTATTAAGGTCCGGGATGCATTTATTTGGATAAAAGGAAATAGATATGCACTAAGATTTAAATACCTAGAAGAATTCAGAGATAAAGATATGTTTGAGAAAATATGGCAAGATATATGGGTAAATGAGAATTTGGTTTTTCAAAATGAGGACCAATTTTTGAGAATATTTTATTTAAGGATAGAGCAATTATTGAAATCTGTAGTTATAAATTCTTATTTACTTATAAATTTATTAAACGAATTTATAAATAATTTGGGGAAAAGAGATATGTATAACATTGCTATTAAAGAAGATAATTTTTTAATAAGGTTATTTGGCTATTATAAGATTATTCATGAAAAATCTTACAAATCAAAAGAGGTATTTCTTATTGATACTAATTATAAAATCGAGGAATTAATAAAAAAGGCTCAGGATTTTTTCTTTAAAAATAAAGAATTAATTCCATATATGAGGGTTCTCGTAAAGCATGTTAAAAAACTAGAAGATGGAGAAGGTAAAGATCTTGAAAAACTGAAAGATTATTTGGAATCTTTATTTAGTATCTTTCTTCCACAATTTTTCGAAAATATTAATAACTATAAAAATAGAGGTAGCATTTGGAAGAGCCTATTCCCAGATAGATGGAAAATAACAAAAAACAATTTTAAGGGTTTCAAAAATAAAGAAAATTTAATGTTCGGAATTGTTTGGCATGAGTTTGAACAATGGGCAGTTCCTAGAATATTAACAATAAAAGAAGGGATAGATGAAAAAATGGAAGATTTAATAAGGTACCTTTTTCCAGAAGTTGATCCCATATTATGGTCAAAAATACTTATGTTTAGATATACGCCCAAATTGCCGGATTATAAAGTAAAACCCTTGATAGAACGACCCTGGAATTTTGGAATGTTCGGCAGAGTAAAAGTCAATTGGGAATCTTCAGGAAAAGGGGAAAAGGAAATATGGGAGGAATATGGAGAGGAGATAAAAAAAACTTACGAGTTAGCCCGAACCCTGTACCCAGAAGCATTCTTATCCGAGAACCTCAAAGCATATATCGGTGAACTTAAAATTCTTAAAGGCAGTTATGAAAAGGACTCGAAAGAAGAGAGCAAAAGAAATTCTTTACTGAGAATCTTTAAAGGATTTTTGAATTATCTTAAAGAATCTGATCAGGGAACCCTTAAATGAAAGTAATTGTTCGTATGGTAGTATTAATGATAAGAGTTTAGAGATTCACTAACTTCAAGAGTAGATTAGAAATCTAAATTTTTAAAATATTCTTTCAGCAAAATACCACCTGATTTTTTAATTCTCCTATGGTAAGAATATAATAGTTTGCAAATTTATATAAGGGATCTGGGCGTAATTTTTGAATCTCTGGGAGATTTTAGATCGGCAAAGTTAAAAACCTGCCAATTTCCTCCTGGATTTCGATTGTTTTGCTAACATAAATCCGATTACAAGCAATGGGAACAGCGCTTAACATTTCAAATATTACCCTGACTTTGTTGCAATATACTGCACATTTCAGTCCGGAACATATTTGTGCAATTCGTGCTATTTGTTGTTTGAAGTAGCGGTTAGCTTTTTGCCTTTGGCTTTTAGCTAAAAAAATAAAATCTTTGTGTCTCCGTGTTCTTTGTGTGAGAATATTGTTTGTGGTGGTGGGTCGTGCAGTTGACAATAAATAAAAGTATATTAAGATTTATTGAAATGAACAGAAGAGATTTTTTGAAAACGCTTGCGGCCCTACCTTTAACCGTATTGGCGAAATTTCCATCCAGTGGGTATTACGTCGAACCTAAAGTAGCTTCATACTGGATAAAAAAAGACGGAAATACTGCTTATAAAATTAGAGGATTGCGTATATTATAAAATATATTAATTTTTATTTAATCATTAAGGAGGTTTCGAAGGTATGGGATATTTTAACCGCAAATTTACTTTTTTTGAAAGGCATATTATTAAGACGTTTTTCACCCTGATGGGGGTTGCTGTAATTCTAACCTTTATAGAATGTTCCTCACGGGGAACGCTGGTTTCTTCCATCCCAAAGGAAAAACCCGCCTGGGTAGACCGAAGCCAGGGTATTAATAGATATAAAGGTATAGCAACAAATATGGGAAGTATAGAAGAAGCAAGAAATGGTGCAGTAAAAGATGCAATGAGTAAAATTTCCGAAGAGATTGGGGTTAGGGTACTGTCAAGCTTTGAAGTGGAAAAAGCTGAAGATGGTGGAGAGCTGGATGTAAGGGTGGACAGTAAAATAACAACAAAAGCGAAGGCAGAATTGAAAGGCCTAAAGGTTTTAGGAACTTACGTTGAAAAACATAAAGTAAAAGATAAGGAGGGTCTTTATTATTATAATGGTTTTGCACTCCTTAGAATACCCGAGGGTGAAATAAAGAAGGCGAGAAGAAGAATAGTTGAGTATGACCAGAAAATTTTAAACGAGGCAGAAAAACTATGGACTAATGCAGAGAAAAAGGAAGATAGATACCCCTATTATGCACTATGTAATTATAGAAGTATAGTAGAGATGCTTAAGGATGTTGATTTGCCAGGAGCCAAGAGGTTATTACTACAGTCAGAAAATAAGAAAGATTATCTTGAAGAAATAAAGGATCCTATGATTGAGCTTGAAAACCTCTCGGGTTGTAAGGATATTATTGGGCAAGTTATTATGCTGGATTCCTATAATTCGCCTATAAAAGATGGTATCATTGATGTTGGAGAGGGAATCAGGTTTGAGTTAAATTTAAAAGACTCCAGTTATATTTATGTTATAGGCTATGATAAAGAAACCAAAGAAGCCAGGCTTTTGTTTCCAAATGCTTTTGAGGAGGGAAATTTTACAGCAGGTAGAAATATATATCCCGAAGTAAGTGAATTTAAGGCTGAACTTCCTTGTGGTTCTAACACAATTTTTTTGATCGCTTCTTTAGTAAGATTAAATATTCCTCCGTTTGGGAGGTTTGGTTATTCTTCTTTAAACAACCCCATGCTATGGAAATTTATAAAAAAATTAAGGGAGAATAAGTTTGATTTAAGTAAAGTTGATTTCTACATAAGAAAATAGGGGGTGTAATGAAAAGATCACTTGTTATTCTTATTTTAATTATGGGTTGTTCCACTAAATACACTGGAGTAGGTGAGAAGAAAGTAATTTCACACGAGGATGAACATATAACCTATGATGTAAAGGCAAAATCAGATCCAACTGTTAATTTTCCTTATTTAACTTGTGATATTAGAGAAAAGGTTCAGGTAAAGGAAACTTACAAGCAAAAATTCAAAATAGAAAAAACACCAAAAATAATGTCTTTTGTACCGCTTTTAGCAATAGGACCGGCACTTATTTTAGAAAACTCAGGATGGGGAACACTTGGCAGAGATATAATTGGTTTGTCATTATTTGTTCCCATTTCAGTATATCTCGGTCCAAAGTTGTTACCTTTCAAGGAAAAGGAGTTGACGAGAGTTGGAACTTATACAGAATGGCAGGTTCCTACTGAGAAAAAGTTTACCGTTATGCTTGAGGGTGAAGATTATACTGTTAACTATTTTACAGATAAGAATGGTAAATTAGAAATTCCATTGGTTGATTTTGCTCCCTATTATAAAGAGGGTAAAAGCTTTAATTTTTCTCTTATATCACAAGAGGGGCGAAAGATAATGAGAAGAAGAATAGCGACCTCTCCTTTTTCTTCTTTATTGGCGAAGATTGAAGAAGCTGATGTCAACGTCAATATTCTCAAAACAGGTATGTCATCACCTGAAGGAGTTGCTGTGGTTATAGGTGTGAGGGAATACAGTAATCCGGATGTTCCAAATGTGGATTACGCGTTAAATGATGCAAAAATTATGAAGGAGTATTTAATAAAGGTCTTTGGGTTTGAGGAGAAAAATATTATTTGTGTTGAAAACCCTTCTAAGGGGACTCTAGAAAAAGTTTTCGGAACGAAAGAGAATCCGAAAGGGCAACTTTATAATTGGGTAAAACCTGATTTGTCAGACGTTTTTGTATATTATTCCGGACATGGAGCCCCTGCTGTGGAGGAGAAAAAAGCCTATCTAGTTCCCGCGGATGCGGATCCTTCTTATGTAAAAATGAGCGGATATTCTCTTGATCTTTTATTTGATAATATTCGTAAAATTCCCGCAAAAAAGAAGACGGTAATAATAGATGCCTGTTTTTCCGGGAATACTCATCGGGGAATGCTGCTAAAGCGAATTTCTCCTTTAACAATAGCTCCTATAATTGAAAAGAGGAATTATAAAGATATGTTTATATTAACTGCGTCACATGAAGACCAGGTGGCTGGGTGGTATCAGGAAAAAAAACATGGGCTTTTTACTTACTTTTTTCTTAAAGGGTTACGGGGTGATGCAGATCTCGATGAAGATAAAACAATAATATTTCAGGAGATGCAAGATTATCTTAACCTGAAAGTTCCATATTATGCAAGGAGATTGCACGGAAGAGAGCAAAATCCTCTATTCACAGGGGAAGCAAGGGAGGTACTGGTAAAATGGTAAGTTATAAAAATCTTAAATTGTTATTATTTGCAATTTTGTTTTTTATGCTATTTTCCTGTGATTATCTCTTCGATTTTAAACCTCCAGATATTGAAGATTTTAGCGTGGAGTGTATATCTGAAAACTATAATTACGGAGATACAGTGTACTTTAGAGTTAGAGCTAAAGTAAAAGATGCTAACTTTGATAGATCTGAACTTTTTATGCATCACAATAAAAAAAGGGAATATAACTCGGAGAGTTTTTCGGATGAGCTTGCTATATTTCTTGATCCGCTTATGGATGAATACCCATATTTACAGTTTCATTTGAAAGCATATGATAAAGTAGGTAATTGGTCAGTGAGGCAGGGGGCGGTGTACGTGCGTCCTGAAAGTTTGTAGTTTTAGTGTATGGGGAGGCTTTAATGAAAGGATTGTTTTTTTTATTGTTTTCTTTATCTCTTATTGCTGGAGATTTAGGTGTTTCAGTTGGTTTTACAGGTGGAGTTGAAATGATGATGATTAGTGAGCGTGTAGGATGGAATCCTCCACGCTCTGAGAATTTTCCAGCCATCGGCGGTTTTGTTGAATATTCTCTTTTTCGCTCGCCATCTTATTTACGCAGTGGATTTGAGTATACATGGAAGACAAAGGAATTTATAGGAAAGGATTATAAATATACTGACATGCAAGCTTACCTTGGTTTAGGTTATATATTTTTTCGTGATGCCCCTGTAAATCTTTATGCAGGTTTAGCCGGTCAATTTCATAATGCTATACTTCATTGTACTGCCGATTATGCTTTGGAAGTGCTTGCTTTTTATGGTTTAGGTTTTAATTTGGGAATAGTTTCCATCTTTGCGGAAAGCAGTCTGGGTTGGATATGGAAACGTGATTTCGAGTGTTTCCCGTCCGATCCTGATAATTATCAGTTGTCCTTCCAAAGAGTCCAGCATATTCCGATAAGAGGCGGTATAAAAATCAATTTGTAGTAAATTTGGGGCAGGTCTAATTTGCGATTATCGCAGAGCAAGCTCTGCTACTCCGTTGGGGATTTTTAAGGAGTAGTATATCTGGGGTCATGTATATCTGGGGTCAATATATCTGGTGTATCTGGTGTATCTGTGTATCTGGGGTCAAATCTCAACACTTGACAAATTAATTCAGATAAATAAAAAGTATTAATCACCCTGATAAGTATCCTTGACATAGTGTATTTGGGGTCAAATCTCAACACTTGACAAATTAATTCAGATAGATAAAAGAACATCAATCACTCGTATAAATATACTTGACAGAGTGAGAACTTAAATTATCTTGTTAAAGTATTTGGTTTGATAATATGAATAAGAATTATAATAGAATTTCTAAAAATCCTAACAAAAGTCTGCAGCCGACCGAAACCGCAGGTTTTGAATTTTCGAGGTTTGATTTCAGTAATGGTTCGGCGACCGAAACTTGATGTTATGTTGTAATATGTGAGGTTTAAAATGGATGAAATATTAAGATATATTTTTAAAATAATACCCCCTCCTATTGGCATCTCGGTTTTGGCATTCTGTGCATATTCGTGGATATTAAAACAATACCATAAAAAAGAATATTGGGGTGACATATTCCGTATGAAGGTATTCACTATACCAGCATTTTTTATTGGCTCACTAATTATAATATATTTAATTATCGTTTGGTTTAAGCGTAAGCGAAAAGCAATAAAACCATCACCATCAAAGCCAGGACCACTACCCACTCAAACACCACCACTTCCTGGAACTAGCTCTGGGGGTAAAAGTAGTGGTGTTGGCACAGATAAATTTTATGGTACAGTGACACGAAAGGACGGCAAGACAGAGGATTATATTTGGATAAATACAGGAAAATATGGTAGTCATAGTTTTTATTTTGCGTATGATAAAGATGGTAATGATAAAAGTGTATCTGGGGTCAAATCTCGACACTTGACAAATTAGCCTCTTCGTGATTTCTGGGATGAGAAAAAGTTTCGCTTGACATGGTAGATAAATTATATAACTTAGAACGTTAATATGAAAACCAGTAAATAAATCATTGATTATCAAAAAATGAAAAAAGGCATTAACTCCACCCATAACATGGAAAAGAGTTATAATGAAATTACGATTAACCCTAACAAAAGTTTGCAGCAGACCGAAACCACGGTATTTGAATCCGATTGGATTAGTTCGTGCAGAAAATAAATTTAAAATCTAATGGTTGGATGAGCTATATGTTTCAGCGGCTGAAACTTGACGTTAGCCATATAAGATCCCATTGATGTTATTGACGTCAGTGGTTAATAATAGAAGAATAAATTTTTTAGATAATGAAAAATGCCAAATGTAGGCTTTATAGTTGCACTAAATACAGAAGTCCCATTTCTTTTTCGAGATACTTCCATAGTTCATCAACTTTATGACAATTTAATAAAAGTGGTGATTTCTGGAATAGGACAAAAAAGAGCTGGTAAAAAAACAAAGAGTCTATGTGAGAAAAAAGAAAGATTTTCTCCTGACTATCTTATTAATTTGGGATTTTGTGGTGCAACTAAAGATGAACTTAACATAGGTGATCTTATCATCGCAAATCGATTAAGTTACAATAACCAAGAAATCCAACTTAAAAATATGTACATAGACAAGGTAAAAGATATTTTCCAAGGGACTAAATACTATATAGGAAAGCTCCAAACTTTTGATTGGCCTGTTTTTTCAAGAAGTAAAGTTTGTGAAGATACTTTAGCAGTTGATATGGAATCATTTGCGATAGGCGAAACATCCATGAAATATCAAATACCGATTATAGTTATAAAAGTAGTCAGCGATATTGTGCCAAAAAAAGTAGGCGTAAAAAATTTGTGGTACCAATTAAAAAGTATAATAAATAACAAAAAACATGTGCAGAGCCAAGTAAATGAGTTTGTTAAACATTATTTTTATGAAAGTAGTATTGACAGGGTCAGGCATTGAAATGAGTATTGACAGGGTCATATTGACAGGGTCAGGCATTGAAATGTGAAATGATAGATTCTTCGAATCTTAGATAAATAATTGAATTAAAAAATAGTTGAATTGTAAAAACAAAAACTTAATTTTCTCTGCGTCTTTGCGGTGAAATAAATCTTTTATTTTTTTATTCTAACTACTAACTTCTTTAAATGTTGACAACAATGGTACTTTTAGTATGCGTATGACCCCATATGCGCTTTTTAAATTCAACCCCTTAATTATACCCTTTAACACTCTTACGGTCTCTTCGCTCATAATATTTAACTTCCTTACTGTACCACCATGTGCCTGAACTCTCCCGTCTCCTGTTTTGTTTTTTCTTGACATATTAATCAAATATTATTTTCTGTTTTTTATTGATATGAGAAAAAATAGTATTTAAAAAAAATGGGTTGACAAAATTTGGAAAAATTTATATATTTATTTTGTAAAGATGAGAAAATCGCTCAGTTTAGATCCAATTATAAACGAAGAGAGTTAAATGCCAGCTTTTGGAACTCACTTCCTAATTATCGACAAGCTGGTAGAGCATTTGGAAAAAAGCACGGATTCAAAATTTGTTAAACTCGCTGAGATTATCAAAGCGAATCTAGAATACGCATATCTTGGTTCAGCAGGCCCTGATCTGTTTTATGCTAAGGACATACTGGATTATCTGGAACCTGCAGTTACCGCTTTAAGAGCAGCTTTAGGTGAATTTTATCTGGAGAAATTTAATGATGCTTTGGACGAGGCAAACAAGGCTCTTAGAGACTGTGGAGACAGTATGATTCCGGGTTCCGCAACCGTATGTGAGGCTGGAAGAATAGTAATTGAACAATTGGAAGCAATGACGGGAAGTGCAGAACAAATGGGTGAGACGGTTCTGTTTTATACAGTAGACGTAATTCTTTCGATTATAGATATAGTTAAAGGTAGTTTTGTTGAAAACATGTTAGATTTTAAAAGTAGCGGTGGTATGAGACGTGGTGGAGAAGAAGATAAAGACGGAGGGTCTCGAGGGAGTTTGCTTCACCGGCAGATTTCAGGTAACTTCTTAAAACAATTTTTAATTAGAGTTTGGGGGAAAGATACGCTCGTAGAAGAGGATTTGGAAGACAATGACAATGGATCTGCACTTGCTTACCTTACGGGATTTATAACCCACATAGCCGGAGATGTTATGGGTCATAGTTACGTTAATCAAGTGGTTGGTGGTCCCTACAGACACCATGCGTGGCGGCATATCTTCTGCGAGAGAGTTTTGGATAAACATCTCTGGGGACAAATAAAAAAGGGTGAGGATATTTCAAGTGTGAATTTGGCAAATTTAGTTCCTTTTGACATTAGATCAACTTTGGCTCCTTTAATTGCAGATGCGTACAATTCTATAGTCGAATTGCGTCAGTCGAAAGAAGTCAAATACACTAAATTTGATGCAAGTTGTGATCCCAAATTAGAAGAAAAAGAAGAAGACTCGAGGCCTATTGGAGACTTTATTACAGAAGATGATATACAAGGTAAGTTAGTGAGTTATAGGGCTCTACTTAGTATTTCAAGTTGGACATTTAATCTTGAAATGCCTCAACCTCCTGATATCCTGTGGTTGGATGAAGCCGTTGAAAAGGCATGGGAAAAAATTGAAAAAATGGGGGATACGTTACTGCCAGATGATATAGATAGTGTCTGTGATTTGATTAAAGCCCTTTTAGCTGCAATTGTATTGATTGTATATACAGTTATTACTCTAGTTGATGAAATTCTGGCTTCAATTGAATCTATGGCCGCAGGCGGAATCCTCTATACTTTCTATTTGATTTTATTAGGAATGTGGTACGTTGAGCACTGTATAAGAGAGCTTTTAGTTATCTTTTGTGTTGCCTATCCGGATGATTTAACGATGCAGGAGGAAATGTGTACTCAGTTCCTTTCCGGTATTTATGATGACCTGTATCCCAGGCAAAGGAATGTAGAAAAACACGGTGATGTAGTCAAGACCTTAATAAATATACAGAGAGAGACTCTCGATCATATAAAAGCATCAGGTTTTGACTGTCCGGATGGATTTGAGGAGGCATTTAACGAACTTTATAAAAAATATGAAGGCGCAGAATTTAACCCGGAATTTCTCGATAAGAATCCTTTTGTCTATCCTTCCACTCCAAGTGAGGAACCTAAAACATTTTCCGGACCTTATACCGCAAGAGAGCCGTTTAGCTTTATCGCGGATGGTCCTGTCATTAGAGGGGTTAATTTCTCTGATTTGTGTAAAATTCAATGTCCTGCAGAGTTCGAGAAACTTATGGAAAAAATCAAGAAATTAACGGTATATGAAAGTGGAACCAGTGATTCGGATGAAGGAATAAAACTTGATGCGGTATCACTTTCCTCTAAACTTATCCAGTGCTTATTTGAAAGCGAGGACCCTGAGGACCCTTGTAAATTTGTGGATTGGAACCTCGACTCCGACAGAGGCTTCGCGGATCTATTCTGGATGACTCCGAAAGGGCAATATCTATGTGAAGGCGATCCTATATGTGATACTCTTGCTAAACCAATAAAAAATTGTGAAAATCCTGAGAATAGAGACACAGGATGATTAGAGAAGATTTATCAGCTAGATTAAAAATATTGGCTCCTTCTATCCTCATTCCCAGCTTTCACGGTGATACCGGTGCTCGTCCATTTTCCGGGGAATGGTGGTCCAGTCCTGCAATTCGTTTAGTAGATCCAGAGACTGGTAACCTTGTCCCTGATGACAAATCACTTGATAGGGGAAAAGAATATCAGGTGCGCATTCATTTACGGAATATAGGTTTGCTTCCTGCTATAGGTATTCATGTTGAAGTTTATAGCCGGTTCCCTTCAAAAGAACCCGAAACTTCGGCCTCCAGTCAAAATATGAAATTGCTTTTTAGGTATATAGAACCAAAGCCAATTACCGCCGGAGGTGAATTATATACAATTACCCCGAAGGAACCATCACGTAAGTGGGGAGAATTTCTCTTTTATGAGATAGTCCATTTCAATGGCGGGGGGAAGTTTATAGGAGCGCCCTGCATCATAGTTCGCGCTTTTATCCCAATCTTTCCCTATTCTGCTTCATTTGATTGCCGGGTTAACTATAGCGTAGCATATTGGAATACTCCTGGAATTTTCAGGGGTTTACCCGATTTGAAGAAGGAACCGGATCTCTTAGACGTGTAAACGCATATAAACGATTTTAGACCTTGAGATGTGATGTTGGACACTGGTTACCAGTCGTTAGTCAAGAAAATGACAAAAGTTAGTGTGTTGGTGTGTATTTGGGGTCAAATCTCAACACTTGACAATTTTTGAACAACGAAGGGGGTTAGTGTGTGTATTTGGGGTCAAATCTCAACACTTGACAATTTTTGAACAACGAAGGGGGTTAGGTCTTGCTTTTTGAATTTACTATAGATAAACAAAGAAACATCAATCACTCGAATAAGTATACTTGACAGAGTGAGAATTCAAGTTATCTTGTTGAAGTATTTGGTTTGATAATACGAATAAGAATTATTATGAAATTTCTAAAAACTTTAACAAAAATCTGCAACCGACCGAAATCGCTGGTTTTGAATTTACCATGTTTGATTTCAATATAACAGCTGAAACTTGACGGTAGCTCTTTAACTAGGAAACAACTATGAAAAAATGTATAAAATTCTTTGCAAAAAAGATACCATATATTCGCAATTTATATTATAAAATAAATAGAGAAGGCGAATTTCCTGCTGGTCATTATTATTCTCCAATACCCTCTAGGGATGATGTACTCGAATATGTCAAATCGAGAAAAGCGTTAAATCTAGAACTTCCAGATGTTAATCTGCGTAGGGAGAAACAATTTGAGTTGCTTAATGAATATGTACGATTTTACATAAAGGGGTCAGGTCTTGATTTTTGAATTTGTCAGATTTGATTTTAGTAATGTTCCGGATGTTAAGGCTTGTCTTTAGCTATGAATAAAACTTTAGATGGAGGTGTTCAATGGTTAAAAAACGTGTAAAAAAGAAAGCTGCGAAGAAAAAGACAAAAAAAGTGACGCATAAAAAGTTTAAAGAAAAAAGTGGACGACCACCTAGGAGAAAAAAATGAGCGAAGTTGACTATAAGGAAATTGTCGAAGAATATAAAAAAGTTAATCTAGATATAAGCAATCGTATTATTACTCTTTCCCTAACGGTTATGGCATCTATTTTTGTAATATGTGAAAAATATGGGGTAACATCGCTATATTTAACTTCTCTATTAGGGCTAATTCTCTCAATAACTACTCACCTTTTTAATAACATTTGTTTCTCAAAACATTATGAGCTTGCATTAGATAATAAAATCAAAGATATACATTTTCAAAATAGCAAATGGGGAATATGTGCAGAAAAATCGTATTGGGTATTCATTATTATATTTGTAATATCCATTGTTATTTTTATTATAGCTTTATTGGGTAGTATTGCTTTATTTGGTACAAGCGGTCAACAAAGTAGCTAACGAGCTAATCCTGTACAAGGAGTCGGGTTTGCTTTTTGAATTTTTTTTAGATAAATAGGAGTAGTTAATGATGGATGAGCAAGTATGGGTAAATATCTTAATCGAAGCTGGAAAAGCTGCCTCACAAGCATTAAATAAATTTCAAGAAAGATCTCCAGATGTATCTGAGTTGACCGAAAAAATTGGTGCTGGCGGGGATTTGACTACTCGTTATGATTTGGTTGCTGAGAATGCGATAATAAAATATATTAAAAATTGTGGGCAAAAATGTAATATTCTAACAGAAGAAGCCGGATCCATTAACTTATGTAAGAAAGAAGCGAAGCTTCCACTTATAATAATCGATCCCTTAGATGGTACAAATAATTATAAACAAGGGTTTCCATTTGCATGTATTTCTATTTGTTTGTGGTATGGTAAGGAAGCTGTTGTTGGCCTCGTGCATGATCTTGCTCTAAATAAGAATTATGTTGCAACTAAAGGTGGGGGAGCCTGGGAATATAATAATGATGGGAATAAGAGACTATCTGTTTCCGGAGTTCAAAATACAAAAGAGGCATTTATTACTATGATACGTCCGGTTACAAAAAGTGATTATATGGATATGGCAAATCTTTTTTTTGGAGTAAAAACTGTACGGATGGTAGTTAGTGCCGCGCTTGAAATGGCATATGTGGCAGCCGGAAAAATTGATGCATTTGTGGATGTTGCTTTTAATAAAGAAATTAAAAAAGGTGGAGTTCGATTTGTTGATTTTGCGGCTGGAAAACTTCTCGTCGAAGAAGCCGGTGGTTATATTTGGGGAGATAAAGTTAAGAACATAATAACTAATTATGATGTTAGTGAGCAAACAAATTTAATAGCCGGTGCCAGTCGTCAATTAGTGGATGAATTAATTGGATTTCGGTGGCCGAAACGGCTTGCTGCTAACAGCTTACGGCAAAAAATAAACAATAACAAAAAATTTTCTTAATCTACGTTCTCTGTATCTTTATGGTGAAAGAATCTTTTATTTTTTATTCTAACTACTAACTTCCTTGTTTTTAGAATAATAATTAGCGACATAGTACTTGACAGAGTGAGAACTTAAGTTATCTTGTTAAAGTAATTAGTTTGATAATATGAATAAAAATTGCCGATTGATTGAATTAACAATTTTGTATTTTTTGTATTTAATTTGCGTAATGTTTCAGTGTTTGAAGCCTTATGTTGTGGTATAAGAAGATATAATGGAACTAGTAATACAAAATGTAGTGGTTTTTTTAAATTAGATAGAATAAATTAGGATACCTGTAAGTACAATAATAAAGCAAAAAGGAGAAAAAATGAGTAAAACTGAAATTATTGATAAAATGCAAGTTTCTTTTTCTGACAGTAAATATTCGGAATTGATTCAAAGTACAGATTTTCCTTCAGTTGGATATTCGGGGAATCCCCCTTTTTTTGCATGTAGCAGTGATTGTCCAAATGGTTGTGAAACTGGATGTTCTTCAGGTTCTTGCCATGGAGGTTGTATGAGTGGTTGCTCTTCAGGTCGTAAGTCATCTTGTTGTACTAGTTCATGCAAATAAAGTCATTAAAATATAACGCTGGTAAAGCAGATTAGCTAGAGAATTGTCGTTTTTAGTTTCTATAATTATTTGTCTTAAAGTTATGTTTTATATCCTAAATCAAAAAATTTTGTATTTATGTATCAAAATTCAGATATTTTAAGCATTAAACAAAATTGGGTATTACGGAATGATCACGATTACCTACTCTTGTATCTTCGAAGTACAAATGAATCGAGAAATTGGATATTGAATCCTATACAAGCGTATATTATCAGTCTTATTGATGGAGATACAGAGTATAAAGATTTAATATATCAAGTTAGTACTATTTTTAAAGTAGATGAAAAAAAAGCAAAAAAAATCATTGATGATCATATAAAAATTTTTAATTCGGTGGATGATATAATTTGCAGATTAAATGGTTATAGTATAAATAAAATTAAAACATCCGATTATTTCATAGATATTGAAAAGTATAATATTCCTCAAAATAATCGGTTAAGAATACCTACTAAAATTGGACTTTTTGTTTCCCCCAAATGCATGGCTGATTGTATTTATTGTTATGCAGATCGTCGCATCGATCATAATAAAAAAGAATTGTCTTATCAGGAATGGGTTAAAATTATAGATATGTGTATTGATGAGAAAATCTATAATCTTGATATTCTAGGAGGAGATCCTCTCGCAGATGTAAAATCTTTTAAGGTTGTTTTATATTTGCTCAGTAAAGGTATTGAGACATTCCTTTCTACGAAATGTGAAGTAACTGAAGGAATTTTATCATTTTTAGTTGACCATGGGTTTAGCGAAAAAACTGTCAATGGTCATCATACGCTTCAAATTAGTATTGATAGTGTTAATCCTTCCAAAGCTGATTTATTATCTGGTGCACATAACTTTTTAAAGCGTTGTGAAAGAAGTGTAGCTAACTGTATCCATTTTGGGATAAGTCCAAAACTGAAGACAGTACTTACTTCTTTAAACTATAATGAAATTGAAGATATTATAAAATACTTTGCTAAACAAGGTGTAAAAGATTTTCATTTTGTTCAATACGGAATCAGTCATTTCAAATATAGAGAGGATTTATACCTAAATAATGACCAAAAATATAAAATTCATGATATTTCTCAAAGAATTAATGCGCATTTTACGGATATGGCAATTGTAATTCAGGATGAGTTACCACAAGAAGATATCAATTTAACTGATAAAAAACAAGCATGGTCAAAACGTGCGCGCTGTACAGGTGGCTATTCATCAATGGTTATTACTCCTGTTGGAGATGTAATACCGTGTGAACAAATGCCCCAGGAACCTCCTTATATTCTTTCGAATGTAAAAAACAAGAGTATTAAAACTATATGGGATAATCCAAAATTTAATACTTTTTTATTCCCTGATCGTTCAAAATTTAAAGGCACAGTTTGCGAACAGTGTGATGATTTTGATAAATGCCATTTAGAAGCAGGGTTTTGTTATCGTGATTCATTTCTTGCATATGAGACTGTTTTTGAAGCACCACCGAATTGTCCAAAACAAATTAGACAAGGGAGAAGGCTAATATAAATTTAAAATATGATATATATTCGTAATGCAAATAAAAAAGATATATTTGAACGACTAAAATGGCCAAGAATTCCGTCGGAATCAATGTATTCTGAATTCTCACGTTTTGGTTCAATTGACATTTTATGGAAAGAAATTAGTCAAAAAGGTAAAAGGTGTTTTTGTATTGAAAGAAGAGAGAAAAATAATCGTAACTTAATAGGTTATATAGTTTTAAAAAACACTGGTAAGATTGCATCTTTTGGTATCATGCTACACCCCGATTATATCCATACAGGGATTGGTGGCATGGTAATTTTAAAAATAATTCATTATTGCTTTGATATAATTCATACAGAAAAAGTAGAAACATATATTTCTATCAAAAACATCAAGGTTATTTCAATTGCCAATAAATTGGCCGGTGCGCCGATTAGTCAATCAAACGACAAGTTCTTGTTTCAATTAAAGGTAAAAGATTTTAGAGATTCAAAATGGCAGGATTTGGCATTTTTGAAAAACATAATTTGGGAGTTTTAGTAAGCTATATATTGAGCATCTTGTATAAACAGTATAAACAGGGTCAGGTCTTCTTTGAAAAGTGTCAAGGGGTGGGGTTAAATTAATCTTTTTTTACCTCCTGTTTATGGATATAGTGGGAAATAGGTTCAGACGTTGAAATATGAAATGATAGATTCTGCGAATCCAAGTTGAATGGTTGAATAGAGAAATAGTTAAAATAGGAAAAAATAAAGGGGTGGGGGAGGCCGATTTGACCATTCAACAATTTCACTATTTTACTTGTTGCTTAACGCACTAACGCACAAACTCATATATAAATGTTGACAACAATGGTACTTTTAGTTATAATGCTGCTGTATATGAACCCAGAAATTCTAAATGTTCTTGAATGTATCCTTTGGGCATGGGGCATAATATCAGGAATTTTTGCGGCTTGGTTTAAGTTACGAAGTATTTGGTTGTCAAAGCCGGAGGATCGGCAGTCTCTACAGGCACAGTACAGGCTTCAGTGGCAAATTATTCGTGATAAGCGATTCCTCGAACTACCTGAGCGAGGGGTACGATGGTTACTATACCTAAAGGGTAAACTGAAAGAGATGTCTAAAGCTTTTGGATATAGAGTATACAATCTATTTGGTAAACTCTCTAGTCCTTTGGTAGAGTATACCACTATGAGTGCTTTTATTTTAATCCCTGGCGCAGTAAGTAGTTGGATTCTTTATGGTATGACTTTCGGCATTACTGCCAGTGTGGTTGGGTTGATCGTGATGATAATAATTGCAAATAGACCTGATGTGTTTGATTGGATACGGTATTTTTTTGGTTTTCTTTTGATCGTCTATCTATGTATTAACAGGGTCAGACCTTGAAATGTGAAAAGGTTTAATAGTATTAACAGTATTAACAGAAAATATTAACAGGGTCAGACCTTGAAATGTGAAAAGGTTTAATAGATTCTTCGAATCTTAGGTAAATAGTTGAATTAAAAAATAGTCAAATAGGAAAAAATGGAAAAGGGGTGGGGAGGACGATTCGACCATTTAACAATTTTACCATTTAACTTGTTTTTTAGACTCTGTGCTCTCTGCGTCTTTTTAGTATTTGCGAAATTTTATGTTGACAAAGATTAGTATTGTTTCTATAATACTTCTGTATTAAAACATGATTAAAAAATTATCTTCTATAGTAATAATATCGATATTGATGCTTGGGTCATGCATTCAAAATTTGACACCCGAATCATCAAATTCATCACACCTGAGGCGGCAGGATGAATCCAGTGGAAAGCATCGATTGATTGTATTAACCGATATCGAAGCTGACCCGGACGATACACAATCTTTGGTTCGTTTACTTTTATATTCCAATGGAATCGATATAAAAGGATTAATTGCTACAACCTCTTGTTGGCATCAAACGAGTGTTGATCCTGAATCGATAAACAAAATAATTCACGCCTATGGCAAAATACAACCCAACCTGACAAAGCATGAAACTGGTTTTCCCAGTGCAGAAGCACTCTTATCGTTAGTAAAACAAGGCTTGCCAAAATATGGAATGCTGGGAGTTGGCGATGGAAAAGATTCACAAGGTTCGGACTGGATTATAAAAGTACTTGAAGAAAAGGATGAACGTCCATTATGGATATCTGTTTGGGGAGGCGTCAATACCCTTGCTCAGACATTACATAAAATTAAAAATACAAAAACAGAGGCGGAATCTAAAAAATTAATTGCAAAACTCAGGGTTTATACAATATCCGACCAGGACGACAGCGGTATATGGATCAGGAATAATTTCCCTGACTTGTTTTACATTGTTAGTCCGGGCGATGATTATGGAAGCGCGACATGGACTGGAATTAACACCTTTGTGAGAGGTATAAATAATGATGAGATTAGCAATAGTTGGATAGCGCAAAACATTCAACAAGGTCAAGGTCCTCTCGGCGCTGCATATCCTGATGTAGCCTGGGGAGTAGAAGGGGATACGCCGTCGTTTTTGTCATTAATACCCAACGGGTTAAATGAAGCAGAACATCCTGACTGGGGAGGTTGGGGTGGTCGTTACGAACTGTACAAGCCGGATTTTGCTAAAACCAAGGAAGGTGGGTCGGTTGTTCCAATTGCCCCTGAGACAAGGGCAATCTGGACAAATGCAAATGATAGTTATACCCCATACATTCATAAAGAATATGGACGAGCGGTTGGAGAGGACACTGTTTCCTTTACCGATTATAAAGTGACTTTGTGGCGTTGGCGAGATGACTTTCAAAATGATTTTGCCGCCCGAATGGATTGGTGTATAAAATCTTATAAGGAAGCCAATCATCCACCAGTTCCCGTATTAGGGCATTCCGAACAAATAACTGTAAAATCAGGAGAGGGTTTTGGTTTGGATGCCGGCGGCTCATATGATCCTGATGGAGATAATCTCAGTTACCTGTGGTTTGGTTATCCGGAGGCTGGTTCATATAAAAAATTGATAAAAGTTGACGGAGCGGAGAATGCGCATGGAGCTTGGGTGAGAGCTCCTGAGGTTAAAAAAAATGAAACTGCTCATTTTATTTTGAAAGTTACGGACAAAGGTAAACCGCGATTATCGCGATATAAAAGGGTAATTGTAACAATCGTTCCGTGAACAATTGGTTATTAGTCAATTCGTAAATCCCTCCTACAGAATTGTAGGAGCGGCTTCCTAGCCGCGATTATGGGATGTGGTAAATACTCGGAGAAGTGGTTATGTTCTCTGTGGTTCAAATTTTTCTCTTTTGTTATTCTTTCTCCAGAATTATCCATTCCTCTGAAAGTTCTGCGATTTGTGTTAGTATATCCTTATACTCCGGGTAATATTCCACCGGAATCGACTCCTTTTTATCCATATAGGAATCTTTATATGTAATAGAATTCGCAGTCTTTTCAAAGGAATTTTGAAATTCTATGAATGGATTTGAAAGGTTTAATTCTTTCGGAAGATACTGTATTCTGTAGTTTTCAGGTAGATTTATTTTTATTTTATTTTCTTCTTTTGCTAATTTTCCCCAGTAGATAGGGTATTTTCTTATCCTAGCCCCGGCTGAATAAGCGGAATAATTTATACCGGGTATGTGTAATAGTAGAAAATTACCCTGTTTTAAAGCCAACCCGTCCGCCTGGTATTTTACATTTATCTCGATTTCCGGAAATTCATCATTTATATGTTCAAAAGAAAGATTTTTGATGTTTGCTCCCGGTATATTTCTATTCAAATAGCTTTCTATCATATTTTTTTTATCTTCTTCCCTCATGTACCTTAAACCCTTTAAATTGGGAGCCATACTGCCGAGGAATGTCATTGTTTCTTCTATTGTCGCTTTGCCTTTTTCATTAAGTTCTATTGTTCTGGAGACCGAGGTTTTTTCTTTATCCGGTTCGAATAGAGGTATTTGAACAAATTCGTCTTTTGTTACGGATAATCCTGTGGTGCTCTGATATTCGGGTCTAATATATCCGTATGGATTGAGTTCGGATGAGGGATCTAAGAATACTTCTCCGAGTTTCAACAAAGCTCCGTCGAATTGATACAAAGAAGGAACTTTTTTTGCTAATTCTCCCCTTGTTTTAGAACGAACCAGTACTAATTCTGCCGGATGTCCTTTTGATATTAAGGCAGAGTACAATAGATAAGTCTTATCAAGAGAATTTGCCAGCTTGTTTTCAAGTGTTTTATCCGTTTTTGCAGGATAGCAATCGAATTGATTAGAAGGTATGTCTGCAAACCTTATCAAAGAATTAATTTCTTTGTATATTTCTTCAGGGTTTTTACTTTCTGGTGTATATGTACCCTGTAGATTTTTTGCGAAATTTTGCGATATTTTGCTCCAATTATTGTCAATTCCGGCAGTTATTCTTGGGAAGATAAAAGATTTAGGAGGAGCGTTGTCTTCGTCTTCTAATGATTCTAACTGCTCGATTTTCCATTCATAGATTTTATTCCTTCCGGAAAATTTTAAATGCGGCGCGTTGGTTTTCCAATTTTCCCAGGCTATATCAAAATATCTTGGAGCTTCGACTCTTATAATGGTTTTGAGTGTGGGACCGCGGCTTCCTGTGGTTGTTTCTAAAATAAATGGATGTTCATCGGTTATTTTTCCGTAAATGGTAAATTTAATATCCAGGAAATTTCCCGGTTTTACTTCTCGCAAAGCTATTTTCTTTTCATGGGCATTTTCGTAAGGGGGAATTCGGGAGTAAATGGAAGCATCCTCGATAGCATTTTCTCTCAAATGAAGTACTTCACCCTCGTTTGTTATAGTTCTGCCGAAGTTTATTTCCATTTTTTCATCTTCTGATAGATATTCGAAGCTAAAATTCCCGGCACTTCTTCCTTTCTCAGAGCAAATAGCCCTTATTAATCTTAAAGAATAAGTGTAACTGGAATCGTTTTCTATTTTTAGTTGTTTCCTGCAGTAAATATCGACATATCTTTTGTCTTGAAATTCAGAAAGGTCTGTTTTTAAAGTATTTAGTAATATTGGATCTGTAATATCTTCTTTGGTTTTCCATAAGAACCCTTCCCTTTTTTCTGCTAGATCTATACTTTTAACTTCATTTTTAGGTAACGTACGTAGTCCCTCGGATGTTGTTATATATATAGAATCGGGAGTTATTTTCATTACTCTGCATTTGTGCTCTTCGCCTTCTTTCATGTATAATATATCTTCTTTCCATTCGTTTTCGTTTTTTATAATCTGATTGCTGCAGGATGAGAGATAAGCAATTGCAAATATAGTTATAAATGCTATTTCCTTTTTCATCGATTCCCTCCTGTTGATAACATAATTACAGGTCTTTTTGCGTAATTTAGTATTTCGTTGCAAAGATTCCTGTAATTTTCGTATTCGGAAACTTTTATTATTTTGCTTTCTTGTTTCCAGGTGTCATTGAAAATCAAAGTATTAGCTTTTTTTGTATAGGAAGCAGTGTACCCGGCATTTTTTCCTTTCAGGGAAAACTCTTCCGGAATAGATAAAATTTTCATTTTCTCAGGTAAAGTTATTTTATACGTGTGCACAATCTCTTCGGAAGTATCGTATATTAAATCATAATTACGATTTGAAAGAGAAAGTTCGTTTTTTGTATATCTTTCTTCTAATTCGGGAAGTTTTAGAATGTATAGTTCTCCTTGTTTTTTTAAGAGTTCCGGTACTTTATACTCGATTGTCATTTTTAAGGGTTTAGAAATATCTGTCAGGTTTTCTAAATCATAGTCTATTAGTTCCGCGTTAGAAGACACTCTTTTTGCCATCTGTTCGAATTGTTTCTTTTTTTCTTTTTCTTCGAGTCTTTCCCAGTAAGCTCTTATATTGGCTTCATAACTACCATTGTAACCGGACTGGAATGTAACGTAAGCCGTATCGGTTTCATTCGATTTTATAGAATATATATATTCTCTTCTGTTTTTTTCTGGAGCGGGTACTTCGATAAAGTCGATTCTTGATTTTTGGGCGCAGATTGCGTCAGTTCCGTGATCCATACTGGCAAAAGAAGGATATCTGTGATATTCTGAGACAGGGTCTAAGAAATAATGCTTACTTTTTTCCGGGAAAATTTCCACAATAGCATGATTTCCCCAGAACGAAGGTATTTCTTTAATTAATCTTGGTCCGGGATAGGTATGTAAATAAACCGGGTACGCTTCTATGTCTGCCGCTTTTAATAGGGTAGAGAATAGTATAGCTTTGTCTGTACAGTCTCCATATCCGTTTTGTAAGGTCTGAGTTGCTTCGTGACCCGAAACTCCGCTTGAAGCAGAGCCTTTTATAGATATATATCTTATATTTCGCTGTATCCAGTGATATAGAGCGGCTGTTTTTTCCTCATGTGTGTTTAACCCGTTTGTTATTGAATCCGCGATTTGTTGTATTTCTCCAGTAATTTTCATTCTTTTTTTCTGGAAATCGGCATACCAGTTAAATATATAATCCCAGTTTTTTTGATTGGAAAGACGTAGAAACGGAACAAGCTCTTCAGTTACAGGCATAAGGGGTTCTTCTATGGGTGGTAGAGTGTTTAATTTTTCGAAAGTATATAGTTTTGTCGAGTCAGTAAAAGATGAATCGATTGTAACTCCTTCTTTATTTTTAATGACAAAATTAAAATAATTGTTCCGGGGCAATATTGCTTTTACGGATGATTTTATTACAGGTTCGGAACCTCCGAAAAACCAGCCCATTGTGAAAATTTCCTTGTCCCATGGATTAAATATTTCTTCAGTATATTTGTATTCGACTATATCGCCGATTTCTACTTCCGGAATGGTGAAAGCAATAATTTTTGTTTTTTTAAAATAGATATTTTCTGACTTTGGTTTTGTTATTTTTATCTCGTTCATATCCAGAGGGATTATTCTACCATCGCTCTTTATGACTCTTGCCATTTCTATTCCTATGTTTTCTCTTTGTGGATCGAATTGACGCTGAAAATTAGCCCAGGTTCGTTTAGAATCTTTTAAAATCAATCCCTGGAAATGATATTCATAGTTGCGGGTACCGTCCGAGAAAAGAGTATAAAATCCTTCATCCAACAGAACCACTCCGTCGAAATCAGAATATTCATATGCTAATTTTTCTTTATCATTGAAAATATCAGGGATATCTTTAGATAATTCTGTTTTTTCTTGTTCGATATTAATTTCGTCAAATATAATAGTCTTAATATCGTCCCTTAGTAATACTGTATCTTTTATGCGAATAGAGTCATTTTGCATAAGAATCAAGTCCGAATTAAAAGTTCTACCGTCATTTAATTCTATTTTATACGCAAATAAAGATTGAGTAAGAAAAAAAACAAGTAAAAACAATCTTTTCATTTAGCCTCCTGTTCAATTTAATTAGAATGAAGATAAATAGAAGTTATTCCTTGTCAAGAGTTAAATAAAACAGTAATCACGAGATTAGAATATTATTTGTTTATTTTACCCATCCATACCTCTCAGAGAATTATTTAACCACGAATCGCACCAAAAAATTTGTTGTGTGTAGCGTGTAGATGTCTGAATTAGATATGATTTAGCTGTAATTATAGTATAGAATAAAAAACCCTTTTAGAAAAAAGGGTTTTTAAAAAAAAGAATTGTTTGGTTTGAGTTTTAAACTCTTCCTATTCTATTCTATAGCAATTAACTTACTGGTAAGAGAAGCATCTCCTACGACTATTTTAACGATATACACTCCGGCTGCCAAATTATCTGTTTTAACTTCATAGTCACCGGCACCTTGAAATCCCGGTGCTGCTGTCATTACTTTTCGTCCGGTCAAATCGAATGCTTCAATCAACACTGGAGCAGTTTTGGTAAGAGAATACTTTATAGAACCGATTGATGTTTTGGGAAGAACTACGTTTCCGTCATCAATATCGATTCCTGATGGTTCTGCCGGAAGTCTCCCTTGACTGGTGATTGCGTCGAAATATATTGTATCGTTTTCACTATAGGTGTTTTCTGAACTAACATTGCTGAAGTTAATACAAATGCCTATTTGATTTGGAGGTAACACCCAGCCACCTGTAGTATCTATGACATAAGCAAGTAAATTCCATTGATTGTATTTTACTGTATCGTTGGGTAAATTATCACTTGTTCCAGGTATGCTCCAAACATTACCGTTATCTTTCCAGGACCAACCTTCACTACCATCTTTACCAAATACTTTGAGTACATTGATACAGGTATCTGGGTCGTGAGGTTCGGAGAGATATATAGCGTAAAATATTGTATCTCCTGGATTTACGTCTGCCAGGAAATCAGTCTGGGTTGCTGTAAACTGAGGTTCAACCCAGCCTGTATCAGAAGGGTCAATCAATACCACTCTTAAGGCATGACTGCCGCCTACCTCATAATTCCAACCATCCACAACTTCGATAGTTGCTCCTCCTCCCATCAAAGTATCATGTCGCTCATGACCACAGTAATCCCAAATTTCCCAGTTTCCTATTTCTCCGTATTCGAAAAGTTCTTCTCCTGCTTTTGTTGTGAAAGAAAAGATGAGCCCTATTACCAGTACTAAACTTAAGATTCTTTTTATCATATAACCTCCCTATAGTTCCTTTTAACTTTGTGAACCCTTTAAAACTCAAACCAAAAGCTTCTTCTTCCCTTTTTAAATGCCAATCAAACCTTAGCAATTATATAATACACCCTTAAAACTATAGTTAGCTTAAGTAAACCTTTGTACTTTGTCAAGGATAAAAATTTTTCCTGTTAGGCAAACGATAATTCAAGCATTTTATATGACTTCAGAAAGCAAATCCTACTGAAGCTCTATTTACCATGTCGAATTTATCGAGTTTTCCGTAAGAATAATCTAATTTAATGCCCTTAAGATCGAAGCCGACTCCCGCGGTCAAACTTTCCTCGTCATAGTTAAATTTATATCCAAGCCTTAACATGAAAAAGCCTTTATAGCTATATTCGGTGCCCACAAGAACCCTCTCAGTATAATCGCGCGGATGTATAACATCTATACCTAACATTAAAGATTGGTCTTGATTGGTCTTTCCGAAAATATCAAAAATATCGACAGCAATACCTATTGTCAGGTTTAATGGTAATTGGAAGGATTCCCCTCCGGCCTGAGCGCTATCCCCTAACATAAAATGATATTGGGGCGAAAAATTTCTTACGGACATTCCGACCCCAAAACTTTCAAATTTGGGAAATTCCGGGAAAAATATAAGACCGAAATCGTAAGCAAGACCGGAAACTTCGTTAGCTACAGCATCGTCTTCCCAAACATCTGTTGGATCATATATATTTGAACCTAAACGTTGAGATATATATTTAAACTGTGTGCCGGTGGTGAATTTTGCCGTTAATTTACGGGCGTAAGATATTCCAATTATGTATGAATTAGCATCCAATAGTCCGGTTTCTATGTATCCCGTTCCTTCCGGGTCCGGGTCGAATAAAGTTCCATGAATATCTCCGTAATCCGCGTACGAGACATTTATTCCGAAATTGCCCCAAACTCCACCGTTTATTGCCAGTATAGCGTTGTTATAAGTAATATCAGCGATCCATTTGGTTATATTTACGGAAAGTTCTAAATTGGATTGCATTAGTCCTAACCCACCCGGGTTATAATGAATTGCATTGGCGTCATTCCCCAAAACTGTGTAAGCTCCGCCTATTCCGGAAGCTTTTGCCCCCATAGGGACATTTAAAAAAGCGCAGCCCGCTTGTCCGAGTTTTTTGAAAGCGGAAGAAGAGAGAGGTAACAATAGAGAAGTAACCAGTAGAATTAAAATAATTAATTTTTTCATTTTTTCCTCCTCTTTTACCTTATTATTATGAATTTTACGTTATTATTTCTACCGTCCGGAGTTTCAATATGGGCAATGTAGAGTCCGGGAGTAGGAGTTTGGTCTGAATCGGTAACCTGATATCTTACCCCTCCGGAAATCAACCCCCAGGATTCGGAAGCAGAGCCATCATCATGAGTCAGCGTTGCAATCAAATCAGCTGATTCGTTGAAAATGCTAATTGTACATACCTGCGGCAAATTCTGAAAGACTATTTTATCTTCAGTTCCCGTGTATTGAACTTGAAAAGCCGCAAGGTTACAGGGATTTGGAACTACCCGTATCTGTTCTAATGAATATGTATCGGAAGTATCGGGAGAGACACCTCCTTTAACGCTTACCGGAGACTGGGACATGGTTAACCATCGACTGCTTTTTACTCCACTGCTATTATAGGCGACAACCTGATAATAATAATCGACATTCCTGATAGGCGGGTTAGTGGTTCTTGTTTCTTTGTCCTGGAATACATAATAATCGGATTTGCCGGCTTCCGCGGGGAGTGTATCGATAACGATCCACCTGCCGACTTCTGTGCCTCCTGTTTTATCGTATTCCCAGTTACCTGCCGCTCTGGATATTATAAAACCTTCTATATCAGAAGGGGTGCCACTTTCATAGAACCATTCAATAGAAATGAAGTTGGCGGCAGAAGAGAATCTGATCTCCTCCGGAGGTGCTGGCGAAACGGGAACGTTGTAATTAAGATTAAAATTTCTCTGAGCGTTCATACCATTTGTGAATAGAGAATCCTTTCCGGTGCATACCATCAGGTCTTTACACATATCATTCAGGCTTGGAACAGCCTCGGGGTGATCCTCGGGGTGTTCTACAAATATTTTTGTCGCGGGATAGTATTCCACCAATGTATTATAAATATCAGCGGAATCCATTGTTGGGAAGTAATCTTCTTTAGCGCTACCCGCTTGCCAGGATTCTCCTACTGCCCAGCAATATTCTCTTGTAATTCCTCCACCTATAACGGCCCAGACAATCCTTAATGAATCTCCGAATTCAAGATGATAGGGTCCGCATGAATAAAGGTCGTTAAAGAACCAGTGCCCTCCCCCTAATGCTTCCGTTATATCCCATGGATCCAGGGAGATAAACCATTCATCGAAGTCTAATTCATGCAATCTATCGGGCGGCTGTTGAAAGTATGTGTGTGGGTAACAGTTATAGACGCTGTCCATCAGATAGGAATAGTCTTTAGCGCCCATATCGTGATCTTCTTTAATGCCCGCTATACCCCTTGCCAGGATCGAGAAATTATTTTCGAGAGAGGTGGTATCCGTGAATTCAGTTTCTCCGCTCCATATTGCCGCGGGAATCATTCTCATGTGAGGTTTGGCCATATCGTTTGTTTCCGGATGATTATCCGGTCCTGATGATGATGGCCCCATAGCTACATCGGTAGAGGGAGGAGCATACAGCACTGCCTCACCGGACCAGATCGAGGCATCGAGCCATGCGGGTTTTGAGCTATGAGTCGATGATCTCTGTCCAAAGTTATCTATCTCGGATATTGTACCTTCTAAGGAATTCCAAGGATAAACATAAGCTATACGCAAGGAATCATCAGGACGGGGAGTACACCCTTCCCAACTCAGCCAGCTATGTACATCATCCGTACCGTGTGTTATCATCTCATGGTTTCTGGCAAAATAGAAACTGTCTAGCACTTGACCCGGTCGTTCGATTGTGCTGTCTAAATCTACATTGCCTGTATTAACAAGAGTCCAATCCCATATCACATAATCATCATGGTCTTGAGTCCCCCATCCAAGACATCTCGCATGTATATCTACGCCCATACTTGTGCGTATATGCGATTCTGTCATTACTTCCGCGGTTCCCCAGACTTTACTCGGATCGATTTCATCTTTTTCGCTGGGAAATCTTGTATCTCCAAAAAATATTCCTTCCATGTATATTCTCGGATAGCCGTATCTGAAGTATCTTTTGATTGTTATTCCTTGTTCGTCAGGAACAGCTACCATTAAGCCGGGATCTCCCCGGAAAGGGCAGCCGCTCATCGCGTATTCCCAGACCAACCCGGTTGTATCCGTCCAATTTTTACACGCGAGTATTTGACCTCCGGTACACATCAAACCACCATTTTTCCAACCGGGAGTATAAGCGTGATTCCTGGTGTAGTCTACTTTGCCGTCCCAGCCGACAGTATGAGATTGTATGCCGGTATCATAAATCAAAGCCTGTATGGTCCCTATATCTATCTTTGTAGCTGTGTGACTCTCTAAAATTAGACTCAAAGACATAAATATTAAAATCAGTTTTAAGCCCTTAGCCATTATTCCTCCTTTTCAAGTTTTCCTCTTACGGCATCCCATTTTCATTAAAAATTGAGTTTAACGCCTAAAGAAATGCTTCTCGGGTTTAAGAACATAAAGGAAGTTCTATTTGGGTCATTTATGTAGGGTTTATCTTCGCTTCTTAAATCACCCACTTCATCCGGCTCCTGCCCTTTTACAGGCGGAAGGTATCCGTTATTCTGCCAATCCGGATGTTCATACATTTCAAGTCGTAGAGATTTCAAATAATCCGTTTCATCCTCATCGTTTACAAATCCCAATCTATGCATGACCTTCCAGTCAAAAACATTGTTAACTTCGATAGAAAAACCCATCTGGTTTCCCCAGAGAAGAAAATTTTTCTCTACACTCATATCGATATCGCGTTCACTCGGCCACTGGATGTTGTTTTGAACCAGATTCGCATCCCAATCAACAGGGTTGAACGTGTAATATTCCCCAGCTCTCCAGTAATAAACAAAATTGAGTCGATAACCGCCCAGAAAAGCGCCGAAATCCGTAGGAGCATTAAAGCTAACCTGCGCTCGGAAGATAGGACGAGCCAGAGATTTATACTGGGTTGTCTCACGCGCTCCCATCCTATTATGTTTGTTTGGGTCTTCGTAGAAGGTCGCGCGACCAATACGACCATAAGACCTTACATTATAGTCATAATTAAACCATCCTGTAATCCATTTGCCGTAAGGTTTTCTGACACTTACTTCAAATCCGCGAATATCTTCATATTCTATATTTTCTACGCTATTATAGGGGTAAGTTTCGTCTCGGTCTATGTATTGAATTATATAAGGTTCATCGCTTACGTCTTTATAGTAACCCGTGAGGTGAAATAAAAACTCATCAAATAAATTGCTTTCGAATCCGACTTCATAGGAGATAGTTCTTGGTAGATCCAGAGTGGGATTTCCAAAAAAGCTGTTATGTCCACTTATGTTATAGAAGGTCTTGTATAAGTCGTCGCTTGACGGTAGGGAATAAAGGTGTACATAATTGAAGAACAATTTGGAATATTCAGATATTGGGAAAGAAATTCCAAGCCTCGGACTGATTTTTGTATGTGTAGGTGCGGGTTCCCTGGTGACAAGACCTAAGGTATCCTGTACATATTTCAAATAATCGAACGACAGGTTATTAGAATCTCCTACCAGTATATAATCATTCGTATTTATATAATCCGCTCTCATACCAATATTGGCAATCATTCCTTCCCACTCGATTTTATCCTGCAGATAGACGCCCATTCGGGTTAAGTTATCTTCCCATGCGACTGTCCATCTTTCACCCCAGAATCCCATATCTCCCTGCCAGTAGGTGTTCATATAATCAAAATTAACCTCAAGACCGCCTTTTATCTCATTAAATTTATTCATCTGGTGGGTTATATCGAATTTCGCGTTATACGTCGTTATCTTAGAAGTATCAAACTGACCAAGACCCATAGCACCCGCGTTCATGTTTGTTCCTAAAAGCGTTTGACTATGATTGGATACTGTGTCTCCAAGTTCGTTAGTTACCATTACCCATTCTCCGTAAGGCGCTTCATCTACACTGTAACGCAATGAATCGGGAAGTGTATCATTACCGAAGAATCTGATGGTAGTTGTATCTCTTCGTCTGACATCATTATAAAAATTACAATCATGTCTCTTTTTAACGAAGTTGGTTCTGATTGTATAAAATGTATTGTTACTCAAGGAATGATCGAATGTAAGTCCTCCCATTGAAGCATGGATGTCAAAAGGAGATTGAGAATTTGGGTTATACAATGAAACGTCTCCATTCCAGTCACCCAGTTTGGAACCATAATACTGGTAAATTATATCCATACTGTTTCTAAGGTATATACGATCGTTATCACCGGTAGCCCAACCCGTTTGCCCGTATCTGGTGAAACCAAGAGTGTTTATGATTCCGTATCTGCCCAGAATATTTAATTTCATGTTTTTATTTAAATGAGAGGTCAGTTTTATATCGACTGTATTCTCTTCGTAATAATCTCTGGAATCGGGGAGCGCGAAGGCATCCTGATGTTTCCTGTATGAAGCAAAAAAGGTCATATCTCCTAAATATTTACCGAATACCGGAAGTGGTCCGCCAAAACCAACGTCTGCTGTCCAATCCGGAAGTTCAGCATATTCCCCTCTCCTTGAACCTTCGTAACCATACGGCAAAAGAGAATCGGTAAGAGAAGTATCGACGAGATTTTCCCATAAAAATACATCTCGCCACTCTTCAGGAGTCAATTGGTAGTCTTCATTTCTTTCTGCGAATTCAATCCATCCATCGAATTGCCTGTCCACGGCTCTATTGTTAAAGTCGGATTCATCCTCGTATACAGTAAAAGTATCGAGCCCAACCGGACTTTGATGATAAACGCCGAAAGTGTCTACGTAATATTCTTTTATCCTATATTCACCGATGGTGTCTGAATATCTGTTGGGTCCAAGCCAGCAAACGCTGTCCGTTTCATCGACAAACATCGATAGATAGTAATTTTCAGGACTATAAATGGAAGAACCGCTGTGTTTTTGATGAGCTAAAGTATATTTGAAATCTACTGAACCGTGATAAGTGTCTCTGCTGCCCTCTTTGGTTATGATATTAACAACTCCCGAACGAACGTTCCCATACTCGGCAGGAAAACCGCCTTTAAGGAGTTGTACCTCTTTTATAGAACTAAGATTGGGTGTCATTATTGGTTCGTTTACCCTGTTATCTACCAAAAATAAACCATCCGTCATCAATTGTGTTTGATCTATGCTGCCTCCTCTAATTTCCCAGCCTTCTACGCCGGCCTGCATATTTAGATAATCTTTAACGTCGGTTATGAGAGGTACACTTTTTATTTCGTCAACCCGTGCGGATATAGAACTGGATGAGATATCCATTTTAATTAATTCAGCTTCAGCCTTTACTGTTACACCTTCACCTTCTACTATGGTTGATGCTAATTCGAAATTGAGAGGAGTGGTATGTCCGGCGCTTACGAATACTTCTGTTTTAGTTACAACTTCGTAGCCCATCATCCTTGCCTGAACATTATAAGTTCCTGGTGCAAGATTCAATATGTAGTAAGAACCTTCCGCGTCTGCTGCCGCGCCTCTACCTGTTCCTTCGATAATGATATTTGCGCCTGGCAATCCTGCACCGGTCGAAGCGTCTACAACAAATCCGGCAATTTTTCCGGTAACAGCGGCTTCCGCTTGTGGACTAAAAGCTAAAAAAGACAGGATAATAACAGTTCCGATTACGAGCCACCTGGGTAACAATTTATTTCCCCTTCTCGTACCTTTCATTAAAGCCTCCCTTGTTAAGGTTTACAAAAAGATTTATATCTGGTGAAGAAATGTAGATGATTGACAATTCATTAAATACAGTTTACCCTTAATCAATCGATCAGGATAAGATATTTTATGTAAAAGAATTAACTCTATCATTTTCAGTAATTCGATTTTTAAATCATCCTCTGTTAATTTTTAATGTTAAAATTTTATAATAATAAATCCTGTTTATCGAGTGCTTTTTAAATTATATTAAAAGACGATATTTTGTCAAGTAAAAAGACATATGTATTTTTACTTGTTTTTTACGGAGTTTGATTTCCTATAAAAAGTTATTATAACCACAGCGGAAATTAACATCATAATTATGCTCAAAACCTGCGAAAGAGAAAGATATTTAAGAATCAATGCATTTTCTGAATAATGCCGGAAAAAATCGACTATAAAGCGGTGAAATCCGTAAAGACCTATAAATAAAGCAAAAATAAATCCGTTAAATATTTTTTTTGTTCTGATATTCCAGAGTATTAAGAAGATCAGAAAAAGATTTAAAGTCGATATGAGTTGTGTGGGAATTACGGGTAGACATTGCTCGGCTCCGCTCGATATCAATCCTCTTTGCAGGTGATCGACAAAAGCCGGGGGATACCACCTGGCGGGAAATTTTACTCCAATAAAGGAATCAGTGATTCTACCGTAACAGCAACCGTTAAGAAAACAGCCTATCCTACCAATGGAAATAGCAATCGCGATACCTGGTGCTGTAATGTCCATGACTTTAAGCAAAGGTAATTTTGCTAATTTAATGAATACAATTCCGCCTATAAAACCGCCTATAAAACCGCCGTAGAATACCATTCCTCCTTCCCATAATTTAAAAATGGAGATAGGATCCGAAGAGAACTGGTACCAGTTTTCCCATACATACCATATTCTGGCCCCTATAAGCATACCGACTATAATCCACATTGTAAGAGATTGTATTAAGATAGGTTCGATTTTGTTTCTATTTGCTTCTTTATTTATGAAGTACATTCCTACAAGATATCCTATTACCGCCATAACTCCGTAAGCGGGTAAATTAAAGTCTTTAATTGTAAGTAAATATCTGTACATCAATATCTCCTTTGATTATATTTGGAGTTAATTATATAATTATTTTTAAGCATTTACAGCTACTTTTTCTTTTTTTTGGTTTTTTCTTAACTCTGTTCTTCGAACGAAAGTTTTTGTAGGGCATTTTTCCAGAGTGGGTTCTAATGATTTATTATCTTTTATTTTATCCCATTGTATTTTTGCGAGTTTACCGTCCATTTTGACTATTTCATTTTCCGTTATTCTTGTGCAAAGAGTACAGCCTATACAGCCACGTGTACATACACTTTTAACAATTTTAGCGTCATCATAAGAACTGCAGGCAATGTATATATCCTGATCCTTGGGAATAAGCTCAAAAAGGTTTCGTGGACAGGTTTCAACACAAACACCGCAGGACGTACATTCTTCCTCGATTACATAAGGTAACCCATTTTCACCCATTTCTATAGCATTAAAAGGACAGGCACCAACGCAATCTCCTAACCCGAGACATCCGTATTGACAGCCTTTATCGCCTCCTGCTAAATGTAGGGCTTCACAGGTCATAATACCGTTGTAATTCGCGATTCGTTTAGCGGTTTCGTTGTCTCCTAGACAACAAAGTACTGCTACTTTTTCCTCGCCTGTGTTTTCCTTTTTAACCCCCATTATTTCCGCGATTTTGTTAGCTCCTTCCTGACCTCCGGCTTTACAACCATTTACCCCATATTTACCTTCTACAACTCCCTGTGCAAATGCCGCGCAGCCAGGAGCTCCACACGCGCCGCAATCTATCCCGGGTAGAATTTCATAGATTTGTTCTACTCTTTCATCTTTTTCAACTTTAAATTTCTCGGCACTAAATACTAAAAAAGCTCCGAAAATAAGAGTTAATGCTGCGAGAAGTATTACAGGTATTAAAACTTCCGTCATCAAACCTCCAGTTTTTTATAATTAATCTATTAATTGAAAATAGATAGAAGTTATTTATTGTCAAGAGTGAAAAACAAATATTCACACACAGAGAAAAAAATATTTGTTTTGACTAAAACCCCACACCACACTAAATTATTCTCACACAAAGAGCACAAAGCCACAAAGAAAATAGGACTTAGTGAAAAAACTAACACAGAGAACAAATAGCACAAAGATTATATTTTTTAACTATCCCTATATAAATTTTTCGGTGTTGTGGGGTGAGTTTAAGAAACACAATTATAAAAGGTGGGTTTGGTGGAGGGTACTGGTGACTGCGTTTTTAGTAAAATAATCGCTTATTTTTTCAATGTGTTTTATTGCCTTGAAAAACGCGTCTGTAGTTTCCGGACAAAAATGTTTACCTCTATCCTTTTCGATAAGAGAAAAGGTTTCTGAGAGGGAGTAAGGCTTTTCCCTGTATGGTCTTTCCGATGTTAGAGCGTCGAAAAAGTCGGATAAAGCAACAATTCTTCCTGCTAAAGGAATTTTTTCTCCGGCAATTCCTAACGGATACCCTTTACCATCCCATTTCTCATGATGAGTATACGCTATTTCGGAGGCAGTTTTAATTACTTCCGATTCTGAACCTTTTAGTAAATTATAACCGAGAGTGGTGTGTTCTTTCATTATTTTCCATTCGTCTGTAGTTAGTTTACCGGGTTTTGTAAGTATCTTATCCGGAATCCCGATTTTACCTATATCATGTAATGGGCTGCTTTGATAAATTATTTCTATAAAATCATCATCGAGGCCCAGATTTTCTGCTATTATTTTTGAAAAAGTGGCTACTCTTTTAATGTGATCACCGGTTTCTTTATCTTTATATTCGGCAGCTTCACCGAGCACGTATATTGTTTCCAATTGAGCTGATTTAAGTTCATCTGTGAGCTGAGCGTTTCTTATTGCCACTGCTGCTTGTGAAGCCAGAGACTCTGCTAATTTCTCGTCAGTACGTGTAAAAAATGTTGTTTTTAATTTTACTGTTTTATTTATGAGTTGGAATACCCCGACTAATTTTTTATCCCTATCGATAATAGGTACAGTCAACATCGACTTGCATCTATAGCCTGTTTTCTGTTCGAATTCTGTATTATGCGAGTAAGGACATTTTTGTATGGAATTAAGATCTTTTATGTTTAATATTTCTCTGTTTTTAGCGCTCCACCCTGCGATCGATTTATTTGATATGGGTAAAGCGTGAGGGGTAACGGATTTAAGAAAATCTTTTTTCCCCATCTTTTCTTCGAGGGTTAGGTTACGTGAAACTTTATATTCGAGTTTATTATTTTTTTCGAGGTAAAAAGTTCCGGCATCAGCTTGACAGAGTTGACAGGCGTCTTCGAGGATGATATTGAGTAACTTATCTAAATCTTTTTCTGACGATAATTTGATACCTATTTCGATTAAAGTATCGTACGGCCTCATATATTTATAATAGTCAAATCAAGGTAATATGTCAATGTGTTTTTAGTCCAAAGTCCAAAGCCGAAAAAATAATTGAACCACAAAGCACACAAAGAGCACAAAGCCCCACACAACCAATTTTTATTTTTTTTAACAACAAATAACACCCCGATACAGTCATTCTTCCTTACGGGGCAGGCGAATAGCACGAATAAAGAAAAAGTATATTGTTGTTTAATCTAACCACCAACTACTAATCTCCAACCACCAATTTGCTAAAACCTAAAACCAAAGACCTAGAACCTAAATTACCACAGAGAACACGGAAAAAACTAAACATACAAAGAATACAAAAAAAATAGGAGCATAGTTACATGCAATATTAATAATATCGATGAACTATGCCCCGTGTTTTAGGGCTCTATCTTAGTTGTTAAACTTCTAATTTGACCATGGAACTCGGCCGTTGCCGTATCCACCTCTCGAATTTTCTGTGCGAGGGCGAGCTTTATTTATTTTAAGTTCTTTACCTTTAAGTTCTTTGCCGTTTAACCCGGCAATTGCTGCTTCTGCTTCGTTTTCTTCAGGCATTTCAATAAATCCAAATCCTCTGTTTTCACCTGTGTATTTGTCCTTAATTATCTTAACTGAAGATAGCTCTCCATAAGCTGAAAAAGCTTCTTTAATTTCTTCTTCGGTTAATTGTGACGAAATGTTACCTACATATATATTCATTTGACCTCCTTTTAGGTTTGAATATTTACATGTTTTTGTAAATGTAATGAGATTCGAATACAATTCTGCAGAAAAAGTATTAAGATGTATAACCGGCAAAACCAGAAGGGAGATAAAAATGTAAAAACAATTATATTCCATACGATCTTGAAGGTTCCATAACCTACATTTACTGCGTCTATAATACTTGATTTTCAAGAAAAGTCAAGGGGGGATGCAAATAGTAGGTATTAGGTCCCAGGTCTTAGGTTTTAGTAAAAATAATTCCCAGCTTATCTTTTTAAACGATTTACGGCGTAATAAAAAATCACGATTGTGAAGAAACTCAATAATTCGACTGGTATATCAAGCATAGCATGGCTCAAGGTATATTCTCCGAGCGCTACAGAAACGAGATCTAAAACTATCGCCAGCACATTCGCGAAAGCAATTATAAACGCGATAAATCTCAGCTCTAAGGGTTTTAGAGCGATTAGAATATACCATACCAAAGAAATTATAACGGCACCTCCGGTTCCTCTTAAGATGCCTAAAATCATTGGGTGCTGTACACCTGCGTTTTTTGTGGCGAGTTGGGGAGATATAATAAGCAGAAGACCCATGAGGAAAAAATATGAACCGCATAAATAGCAAATTATACGAAATGGAATCAGCAGGGAAGAGGGTATTTTTTTCTCTGTATTTTTCATTTCTTCGGATAATAAGTGACTTCTAATGATGGTATTATATTGCCTTCTTCGACGGTTGATCTTTTTTCTTTGCCTCCGATTTCTATCGGAACGGAAGCCAGTTGATATTTCATAGACGGCCAGGACGAAACTTCGACTTTCACCACATATTCACCTGATTTTACTTTTTTACCTGTATGATCTTTTAACTCCCACAGGTAAATATGGTGCCCGACATCTATGCTTGCCGATGTAATTGCGTCGGTATCGATAAATTTAGAAGATTTCGCCCACTCTTTTAGCCATAGCTGTTTTTCTTTAACGTATCCGCTGAAACCTGAAACATAAAGAGTTTTTACGAATTTCCCATTCTTATCTTCTATCCAGACAGCAGTCTGTGGAGCAAGGGCATCCTGAAAGCCCAGAATAAAATCTACCGATACGACCGAACTTTTAAATTTCGAAGGGTCGATCCTTTTTATCGCTGGACGCATTCCTTCGAGTACCATTTTGGATGCTTCCGTTGATGGATAATCCGCGACCACTTTATTCCAGTATTCCATAGTTTTTTTCTGATGAGCTATCCCGAGATAATACAAAGCTTCTGCTTTTGCCGACTTATCGGCATCGTTTTCTAAAACCATATTTAAATCTTCCATAGACTGTTCTAATTTACCCAAAAAGAAAGGCATATATACGCCGACGGAACCTCTTATAAATCTTAATTTTGGGTTCTCCGGTGCCAGAGCGACAGCCTTGTCGAGTACGTTCATTGCTTCAAACGCGATTCCTGAACGATATTCAGTATTTTCGTAAATATTCTCATCATATCCTTTTCCGGCGAGACATCCCAGGGCTTTCGCAAGGTATGTATAGGCTTCTATATTTTTTGAATCTATTTCAATCAATTTCTTGAAAGCATCGACGGCTTTTTCACAATCTCCTTTTTCCAGATAATCTTTACCCGATTTCATAAGTTCTTTAGGATTAATATATTCTAATTTTTCTGTTTTCTTTACTTCCGGAGGTCGACTTGGAGTAGTGAGATTTTCTGTAAGGTGTTTTTTTGCTTCCTCCGCAAAACTCGATTCAGGGTCGAGCTCGATTACTTTTTTCCAGACAGATATTGCCTTATCATTTTCTTCGTTTTTCTTGTAGCCTTCTCCTAGGAGATTATACACCTGAACGAGAATGTCTTTTGGAACTGATTCTGGTGATTTTTGACTCATTTTAACAATAAATTCATGGTCTTTGATTCCGCCATCCAATTTACCGAGAAATTCGGGAACCTTGATACCCATAATACCTCTATGGAAACGGGCGAAGATACTAAGAGAATCTAGTGAAACCGCTTTATCTAATTGACTAAACGATTTAAAAGCCAGTTCGCCCGCCTGTGCCATATTTTCAGTTTCTCCTGCCTGCATACCCGTGTAAAGGCCCAGATAAGCGTAGGCACTGGCACTATCAGGATATTCTTCTAATGCTTTTTCCATTATCTTCATAGCTTCCGCGATTTTGCCAGAATTCTGGTTTGCTTTAGCTTCTTCAATGTAATCTTCTAAGGGTTTTGCCTGAGTAGTAAGGGTGAAAAACATAACAGATATAAAAATAAAACACTTTACTGACAATTTCATTAATTCCTCCTTATAAGAATTTATTTTTTGAGTTATAGATTAAAAAAATTTTATTACCTGAGGAATTTACATCATGATAATAAATACGCAACCGTTTTTTCGATGAGTGGTTATATTTTTCCGATTAAAGGTAAGGTAGAGACACAAGGAAGAATAGCAAGTCCAAAGTCCAATGTCCATAGTCTAACTAAATCCCAAATCCTAATTTAAGACAGGATTAACGTAGATTAACAGGATTTTTTTGTTGTTTTTTTACTAATTAACTAATTCACCAATCAACTAATATACTAATCCTAAGGATTTAAAGGATGCAAAAAAAGAAAAGGCCACTCTATATTTTACAGTCATCTATTTAACGTAAATTCGAAAGGTCTACGTCGCTAGATAAATTCTATCTTAACCAACTGGTGCGACCGAAACCAGGTTCTCCGTTTTTTTCTCTTACAATGCCTCTAGAACTATTCCGATGAGAGCGAGCTTTGTTTACGGTAAGTTTTTTACCATTAAATTCTTTACCGTTTAAACCTGCAATTGCGGCTTCTGCCTCAGTTTTCTTAGGCATTTCGATATATCCAAATCCTCTTAGTTCGCCGGTATGCCTGTCTTCAATTAATTCGATCGAAGAAAGCTGTCCATAAGCTTCAAAAACTTTTTTTATTTCTTTCTCGGTTGATTGCGATGAAATCCTACCTACATATATATTCATACTACCTCCCCTTTCTTTAAAAGCTAAAATATTAGTTTACAATAAATAATACAAAAAACACACACACTCAATCACTAACGAACTAAAACTCGAAACTGAAGAGAATATTGGGGGCAAAACTTACATACAATACAGAATATCATATTGTTGAACTATGCCCCCTTATTTCTTAGATTCTACGAATCTGAGTTTTTAGTTTGACCAACGAGAACGGCCGTAGCTTGATCCTCCGCTTCTTCCCCTTGAACCGCCACCAAAGGAGTCCGTACGGGGGCGTGCTTCATTTACGTTAAGCGTTTTCCCTTTGAGTTCTTTGCCGTTTAAACCGGCTATTGCGGCTTCTGCCTCAGCCTTCTCAGACATTTCAACAAATCCAAATCCTCTTAGTTCGCCCGTATACCTATCTTTTATTAACTTAGCCGAAGAAACCTCTCCAAAAGCTGAAAAAGCTTCTTTTAATTCTTCTTCACTTAATTGTGATGAAATGTTACCTACATATATATTCATTTGACCTCCTTTTAGGTTAGAATATTTACATGTTTTTGTAAATGTAATTAGACCCGAATACAATTCTGCAGGAAAAGTATTAAGATGTATAACCATCAAAACCAGAAGGGAGATAAATGAAAAAAGTACACAAATTTATTCCTAGAGATCTTTGAGGTTTCATAACCTACATTTACTATGTATAAAATACTTGATTTTCAAGAAAAGTCAAGGGGGGGGGTACTATTGGATACCAGTTCCCAGATACCGGTAAAAACAGAAACAAAAAACTACAAATAAGTCAAGGGTTTTTACCATATACCGGGTACTAGGTCCTAGTAAAAACAAAAAATAGCATTGTGAATCAATCTTTTGTTGGCATGTTGGTTTATTGAGTTTGTTGAGTTCATTGTGCTTCTCGGGTTAAGTTATAAAGCGGTTAGCCGTGAGCGGTAAGCCGAGAGCGGTTTCTGACCTAAAACCTAATATAACCACAGAGAGCACAGAGTTACACAGAGAAAAAAATCATATTTTTGGATTACTAAATCCCAACCCCAAAATCCAAGATCCTAAAAATGAATTATTTATTCTATCTTTATGTTATCTGATCCTGATTACTTTCTTTGAAATTTTAATATTTCCTGATTTCAATATACCAAAGTACAATCCTGAGCTGAGTTTATTGCCTGAATTGTCGCTTCCGTCCCATGAAATAGTTGTTATAGAAGAATTGTTGATGTTTAAGGAAAAGGATTTTAACAGTTGTCCGTTTACATTATAGATGGAAAAAGAGGCATGCTTTTTATCGTTGTTATTTGGAAGATAAAAAACAAATTTTGTTCTATTGCTGAAAGGATTGGGAGATATATTGAAACTTAGAGGTATTGGATTTTTTGTAGGTTCTTCTATACCTGCTGCTTCGTCCTGAAGAACCCAGACAGTTCCGTCTTCATGACAGATTACGTAGACTTTGTTTGTTTGTGTATTTACAGCAACTCCCCAAGGAGCATCTCCGATGTCGATATTGTTAGTTACGGTATCCAGTGTTCCGTCGATTACGCTGACAATGTCGTCATATTCAATTGCCGCAAAGATATGATTTGTTTGGGGATTTACGCCTAAACCTTTCGGCCAGTCATCGAGTATAACAGAATCAATTACGGAGTTCGTAGCCCCATCGATCACAAAGACATTATCGCATCCAACATATATCTTGTTTGTCTGTGGATTTACGCAAATGTCCTCCGGCCAGTCTCCGACTGTAATAGTATCAACCACGGAATCAATAGCCCCGTCGATTACAATAACACTGTTGTTGTCAGAATTTGTCACATATATCCGGTTTTCCTCTGAATTTACGCCAACTTGTGATGGCCAGGTCCCGATTGCAATAGTATCAATAACGGAGTTAGTGGTTCCATCGATTACGAAAGCAACATTTGAACTTAGCGCATATATCTTATTTGTTTCCGGGTTTACACCAATTTCTTGTGGGGAGGATCCAATTGCAATAGTATCGATCACGGAGTCAGTAGCACCGTCAATTACATTGACACTATTGCCGTCCCCGGTTACCATATATATAATGTTTGTCTGTGGATTTACGGCAACTGCTGTTGGATAGGTTCCAAGTGTAATTGTTTCGATCACGGAGTCAGTAATTCCGTCGATTACACTGAAATTATTGTTATTTCCATTTGTAACATATATCCTGTTCGTTTGTGGGTTTAGGGCGATGTTGGTCGGTTGGGTTCCAAGTACAACTATAGCAATAACGGAGTTGGTATTTGTTTCAATTACGTTGACATCGGAGCTCCAGTAGTTCGCCGTATATAAACGGTTTGTTTCCAGATTTATGGCAAGTCCCCGTGGTTCGTTTCCAACCAAGATGGTATCTGTGACCGAATCGAGTGTTATATCAAATACACTAATAATGTCATCAATGTTACTTGTCGCGTAAATCAGGTTGTTTTGCGGGTTTAGTTTAATTCGGTATGGTATATGTCCTACTGAAATAGTATCAATAACAGAATCAGTCACACCATTAATCACAAAAATGTCACTTCTGCCATAATTGGCAACATAGATTCGATTTGCTATAGTATCTACCTCGATTCCGAGAGGTTGATTTCCGACATTGATAGTATCAATCACGGAATTAGTAGCCCCGTCAATCACGTTAACGTTGTCATCAGCCCAGTTTGTTACGTATATACGCCTGTTTTTTATATTTACATCAATTCTATTTGGCATATTTCCAACCGGGATAGTAGCGATCAAAGAGTTAGTATTACCATCGATAACGCTAACATTGTCTTCACCTTCGTTTGCCGTATAAATACGGTTATTCTTTGGGTCTATGGTGATTCCATTAGGCGAGTTTCCGATTTCAATAGTATCGATCACGGAATTAGTAGTTCCATCGATTACATAAATATTATCGGTGGACGGATGTGTTGTATAAATCAGGTTTGTTTCAGAGTTTACACCGATTGCGCTGGGAGTGCTTCCTACCTCAATCGTAGCAATGACAGAATTGGTTGTACCGTCAATTACGGAAACATTGTTTGTGAATAAATTTCCCACATAGATACGGTTTGTTTTGTCGTTTACATTAATTGTTGTAGGTCGTATTCCGTTTCCCGATTTTGGACCAAGCCATATTGTATCGATAACTGTAACCTGACTGAATCCGACAATAGTAAAACAGAATATTAAAGTCAGTAATGTACATTTCTTTAAAAAACACATATACTCCTCCTTAATTATTACAGAAATATATTATGTTATGCTGTGATGTCAACCATTTAACGCTTTGACTATTTAACTATAGCGATAGCTATTGTAATTGAATTCAAAAATCAAGACCAGGCCCCTCCTGTCCGGAAATATTATTGGATACCGGGTCCTAGGTCCTAGATACTAGTAAAAAAAAACAAAAAATTACAAAGAAGCCAAGTCTTTTTACCGGATACCAGGTCCCGGGTACCAGATACTAGGAAAAACAAAAAACAGCATTATGAATCAATCTTTTGTTTGTGCGTCGGTTTATAGGGTTTATTGTGTTTTTTGAGTTCTTTGAGTTTGTTGAGTTATACTACCTAACGGTCCGACGACCTAACGATCTAACTATTTCATATCTTCGTGGCTAATATATTGTTAATTATTAGTTTTCTAAATGTTATCTATGATTTAAAATAATGACCTTGCTATTCTAAAACCTACTTCATTTATTGCCGTATTGGGAGATGCGCTCCAGCGTTTGGCAATGCGGCTAAAGGCATCATTCCCTGCCCACCCGCATCCTCGCCAAACTTTTGTAAGTTCAATACAATAAGGCGGGCGATTATCTCCTTTTTTAGGACCTTTTGGGTCTCTACGGTAAGAATTTTTGTAGTAATCTCTACCATACCAGTCCCAACACCACTCCCACACACTGCCATTCATATCATAAATTCCGAATGGCGACGCGTTATCTTTTGTTTCTATACCGTTCTTTACTTCACCATTATAAAAACCTACCGGTCTAAATACACTTTTATTGGGGTCTTTACTTTGGCTCGGACCGTAGTTTAAAAATCGTTTATCAATTTCGTTTCCCCAGGCATACGTGTATCTTTTATTTTTGCGTGCCGCGTATTCCCATTCTGCTTCTGTGGGAAGTCTGAATCCATTCTTTGTTGTGTCCCAACCGGATGTCTCTGAATTGTATACAGGTGATAATCCCTGCATTTCACTTAAGAAATTACAAAAAGCAATGGCGCTAAACCAGGTTACGGCGTGAACAGGATGCATTTCACATGTTTCCCTGGCTTTAATCGAATTTCCAACGATTTGAATTCCAAATTGAATCCCTAAATATGGAACGTCTGTGTCAAAATGTGTTATTCCTAAATATACTTTTCCGTCAGGGCTTTTTAAATCTCCGTCGATAATTTTCGCGTAATTTTTTTCAATTGCCCAATTCATAACCCGGCAAAATTGCTCGTTCGTAATCTCATACTTACTCATTTCAAAAGGTATTGTAAGGGTAACGTTGTGTGCGGGTTGTTCGTCGTCCGTATAATAATCCGGATGATCCATTGTGGGTTGGGTCTTTAATTCTTCATCTGTTGTTCCCATCAAGAATGACGCTTGTTTGCCTTTTGAAATAATCGTAATAAGAGAAATTGGATTGGTATCATCGATTGTTATTGAATTTATAGACGAAGATTCGGATTTTTTTAAATTATTACTTTTTGTACATTGTAAAACACTTGCGATTATACAAATCAAAATAATAAATGAAAATGAATAGTTTTTTTTTAATTATCTTCCCTCGCTTTTGTTTGAATTGTAGATATTTCCGTGCATTTGTCAAGTAAGGATTTCCGCAAGTCGGAAATGGTTAATTAGAATTACTATGTCAACCCTCCTAATTAATTCATGCTGATTTTCGAACAAGCTCATTATTGATATTGTGTTTCTGGATAGCAGCCATATGTTTATTCTCATCATACTTTTCTCTCTTTTCCCAT
>Ga0307434_1000103_pt1 | contig 74272 bp, 64 predicted proteins | sample SalMarWE160220MG_FD_202156 | JGI IMG/M metagenome (GOLD analysis project Ga0307434, IMG submission 202156) | Salt marsh sediment microbial communities from the Plum Island Ecosystem LTER, Massachusetts, United States - WE1603-220 | ecosystem: Environmental > Aquatic > Marine > Intertidal zone >... | reverse complement strand
GGGCGGCATTTCAGAGCCGAGCAGTACCTTTACAGGCCTGCGGACCCCTAGAGCCACACCCCCGTCAAGTAGACATTCTACTTGACAAAGGTATGCCCGTCACCTGTAAAATTCAATGGTAGACCCCGAGGACCCTATCGCGAAACGTATTGACGAGATGAAAGAACACCAAGAACGAAGAGCTGAGCCTTTTCGCCCCGATTAACCTGGGACCAAGAACTCGAGGCCCTGGAAAACAACTTGCCGCATCACATTAAGTGTCAAGTGTAGGCCTGACCCTCTTCGCGTGCAGTCACGCGCAGGGGATACCTCTTTGCCGCACAGTAGAACACCAGGCCACTGTTCACCTACTTAGGGATAGTATACGCTCCAAGCTTTCGTATCTACGCTGTTAATGTTTCCGTAGCACTAGGAATCCATTTTGTAATTGTACCCGCTCCTGAGCGAGAAGCTTGTCAATTGCTTGCTTAACGCGTTGCTGAATGCTTTTGGTCACTTGACCGTAACCCAGCAGGCGACCTGCTTCAGTAACTGCTTCCCTCTGTGAAATTCCAACGCTGCTATCCACAACAAGAAGCACTGCCTCTGCAATCTCCTCAATAGCTACACGCTCGATTTGTCGAGAGGATTGTGGAAGCTCGCTACGATTGCGAACCGGAACATTGTCTGTTTCCGACGACCACAGAAAATCTCCCTTACTTATGATGCGACCATTCTTGGCCGCCCGCTTCGCTCCATTCTTTATTGCCTGACGGATGCGCTGGCCGACTCGCTTGATGCCAACAGCATTAGCAATTCGGGAAGCTACATCAAGTATGTGTACAGGGCTTTCCTCCATAACAACTTCTTCGATCCATTCAGCAAGTCTTGGTATCGGGACATCGCGCAACTCTCGGTCAAAGAGGTCGATCGTAAGAGAAGACATACGATATGGCTGAATTTGAATACTGTGGCTAGAAGGGGGTGATGGCGCCCGAGCGATTCCTCGAGCATCTTTCTGCTGATTGCGGTCCAGTGAGGGCGCCGTGGAGGTGCTGGTGATTGAATCAACGTGCATTACTGGAGATGCTTCTTCCTCTTTGTGTACGCCATGTCCAACCTTTGCCCGCTCAATACTCTCCACCACACGTCGGAGTTCCTGTTCGGGATTACGAAACCAGTCCGTGCTCCAGATCCTATGGATCTCCCATCCAAGAGATTCCAAGACCTCCTGACGCAACCGATCCCGATCTCGAGCCCACCTGGCACTATGATAAGTGGCTCCGTCACATTCGATTCCAAGGATATAGCGACCAGGACGATCTTTGTCTACGACGGCAAGGTCTATGCGGAAACCAGCGGAACCTACCTGATGGTGTATCTCAAATCCTAGCTCACGCAACCCCTGAGCTACAGCTTCCTCAAAGGGAGACTCGGCCTCTCCACCCTCCTGCGGTTGGGGAATGTCAAGAGTTCCTGTCTCCGCGTATTTCAAGAAGCTCTTGAGAGCTACGACACCACGGGGATGAGTTCTGTTCAGATCAATATCATCTGCTCCAAGGTTACTGAACACTTCGCATCGCCTGCGAGCGCGAGTTATGATGACATTGAGGCGCCGCTCTCCTCCCTCTCTGTTCAGCGGACCGAAGTTCATTGTCAGATAGCCCTCGCGGGTGCGCCCGTAGCCAACGCTGATGAAGATCACGTCCCTCTCATCGCCCTGGACATTCTCAAGGTTCTTGACAAAGAACGGTTCCTCCGGATGGGCTGCAAAGAAGCCCTCGCAGGAAGGATCTTGGCGACGGAGAATCTCGAGCTTGTCCTGGATCACCCTCATCTGAGCCATCCCAAATGAGGCGACCCCAAGTGTAAGGCTCGGATGCTTTCGAGCGTGTTCCATTACAGCTTGGGCCACGATTGCAGCTTCATCGCGGTTGACCGCCTTCCCTCGCTCGTAGGCAGCATCTGGTAGGTGACGGAAAATGAGGCCCACGTCACGTCGGGTATCATCAGGTGCAGGGAACACGACAAGCTTGTCATTGTAGAACTCGTGATTCGAAACGGCTATCAAGGATTCGTGGCGGCTCCGATAATGCCACTTGAGCATCGATTCCGGAGCACCTTGGGCCGAAAACAATCCCAGAATACTTTCGAGATCAGAAGTTCCCGCATCCCACTCCTCCTGCTCTTCATCGATTGTTCTTACCCTATCAAAGAAGCTCGTAGGCGGAAGCTGTTGACTATCTCCCACAACTACCGCCTGCTTCCCTCGAAGAATGGCGCCGAAAGCATCTGCTGGTTGAACTTGGCTTGCTTCATCGAACACGACAAGATCAAACCTGATGCTTTCCGGAGGAATGTATGCGGCCACTGATAGCGGACTCATCATGAGTATGGGCTTGATGGATTGGATTGCGTGGCCAGCATCGACCATCAGTCGGCGGATAGGTCGATGGCGCCGTTTCTTTTCGAACTCGCGTCTCAGGACCCTGACCTGCCCGGCACCAGCGCGGTCGGGGAGACGTTCCCAGTGTTTTCGGGCCAGATAAGCCCTGGTAAGCTCAAGCACTTCCCTGTCAAGCTCACAGAATCTCTTGACCATATAGGAATGTGTTTGCCCGTTGAATCCGGCGAGTACAGGTCGGCTACGCATGGCTTCATCAAGCAATGAATTATGTCGAGCCTGGTCTAGTAGGTCAACCAGATGCTTAGCGGCAGGCTTCCACTCTTCAGCGACTTTCACGACCGCTTTAAGCCCCTTCTCCAACATTCTCTCAGTCAGGTAGTTCCAGGTAACCATTTCTTGGATACGGGGTACGTTCTCCTCCCAAGTTTGGAACAAAGAGCTCTTGATATCGAAAGCAATAATGGATAGATCACTGTCCCCAAACCGTGTTGTCTTGTCAAGCGCGAGGCTCTTCATAGCTTCGTCTTCCGCCAGACGATAAGCTTGGATAGATTCTTCTACCTTTTCGTGGGCGACTTGTAACTCCTTCAAACCCCCCTCTCGATTAAGTAAGTCCCGCAATTGTTCGCGCAGCTCTTTCGTATCGACCTGTAGGGCTTCCAAGATTGTTTCTGCCGCAGCGATACTATGATCGGTGCCTCTATGCAGATCGACTCCATGTAGGGCAGAGATATCTCTTCTCGCCTGCCGATATCTCCTTGACATAAATCTCCACCATGTTCCCTTGTATACAGCTAGCGTAAGTGCATTTCTAACGGCCTGGATAAGTCTTTCAAGCGCAGCCAAGTCAGGCGGAGAAACTACCCCAAGATGATCGCAAAGCTTTCTCGCGGCTTGGTAAAGATCTCTTAGGGCCAGCCGAGCGTTGCGAATTTTCTCTTCAATGACCGACCGATCCGAGGGAAGATAAGAAGTCATAGAACTTCCCCAGAAGGGGTGTTCCTTGGGGAGTCCGATCCTTGTCAGAAAGTCTTGGATTTCCTCTGCCAGGTTTCGTCTCTCCGCGTAGTCGGATTCCGACCACTCACGAAGTTTCGGCTCTTCGATGAGGAGGCTGCTGACTCCATTGAGGCGCGCTTGGAGGCGCAATAGAACCCCGTAGGCACGGTAGGGTGTAACACTGCTCTCTCCGATGGGGGCGTGGACAGCCCTGCAGTACTCATTCAGCCGTTCGCGTGCTTGTCTCAAATCCTTTGCAGTCCTATCCCGCCCCTCGTATGGCAGCTGCCCTAACTCGAGTGTTCTCTTCAGTTCAGCAAGGACCGCTTTCTTGTTGGTCTTGTGGCTGTGAAGTTCCAAACACGCGTCCCCGAGCCCTAGCTGGTCGAGGCGTCGCTTGACAACCTCCAACGCTGCCATTTTCTGGGAAACGAAAAGAAGTGTCTTGCCGCGAGCAATCGCCTCTGCCACCAGGTTGGTAATTGTCTGGGATTTCCCCGTCCCTGGTGGTCCTTGAATCACCAGATCCCGACCAGCATTCACCTCAAGAACAGCTGCCGTCTGGGAGCTATCGGCGTCGGAAATCTGATATAGATCCACAGGATCAATCTCTTGGTCTAGACTTTTATCCTCACTTACAATTGGATCTGACTTAGTAAAGCCATCGTGCAGAAGAGAACGGAGAACGCTGTGGTTGGATGGCTTTAGATCTTCTGGCCAGTTTTCCTGGGACAGGTCCTTGTACATCATGAGTTTGCTGAACGAGAAGAAACCGAGAACGATAGATTTGTGATCTACTCGCCACCGGCGTGTGCCCTCAATTGCACGAGTGACACTGTCAAAGTAGCCTTGCGGAGCCACCACCTCATTCTCCTCATCAAGCAAGGGAAGATTGATCCCGTAGTCCTTGAGTTTCATCTGAAGCGACGGATTCGTTTCGATCTCGTCTCCCGTGTACTCCGCTTCGAACCGAGCTCGCGCACTCTGCCGCGAAAGGCTGACGGGGATCAAGACAAGCGGCGCTCTGCGGAGCAGGTCACTCGAGTTATCTTCATACCACTCAAGCATCCCTAGAGCGAGGAACAACAGGTTGACACCCTGCTCCTCGAGGGATGTCCGTGCAGCATAGTAAGTGTTGAGCAGGCGCTTTTGAAGAAGGCTAGCTGTGTAGGGTGTCTGGAGCTCGGTACCTTTGTGCCGGACCTCCGCCTCGTGCGATTCTTCTTTCTGAATGGAGGCCGATTCTTCCGAGAGATTCAAGGGCAGTTCCTCTTCAACACTGTTATTCTCGGGCACGGCGAGGAATGACACGCTCTGTCCCTCCTCGATGAGTACGTGGAACACATTGTCAGGACACGCATTCACGATGCGTACTCCCTTACTTTTGAGCTCCTTGTAGTTAAGAAGTGTGTTTCGTAGCCCGAGGTCAAGGAGATCTTTTCGTGCCTGCTCAAGCTTAGAGCTTACTGGGTCCATAGTGAATTAGCGAAAACACTCCCTACAGAACACTTTGCAAAAAAGAACGCATAACATAATAGTATGTATATAGCGCTTTTGCAATGACTCCATTCTTATCAGAGCGTTTCCGATACTTAAGAAACCAGAAGTGCATTTAGGTTGTTGAACCATTATGACCTCGTCATAGAAGCTCTAGTTCGTGTTACATCACCTCAGCAAAAAATGCGCTACTCATATTATAGCACCCTTGCTAAGAAATCCCAAATCAGCTACTTGCAAGCTACTTCGCCCGATCAGGTGACAACGGATAGCGGGTGATATTGACCTCAAGCTCATGGGCGACGGCGAGGGGACGGCGGTGTACGAGGCCATAAGCGGGACCTCTCCCAACCCCTTCGCTCCGTACGGGCTGTAAGGGAAGACTGCTTCGACGAATTCCACCTCGGTGTGCGGGGCAACGTCGCGGATTGGGAAAAACCGGGGTCAAACCTTCATTCTTGGGGGAAAAACCGGGGTCAAACCTTCATTCTTGGTGTCTTGATTACCTGGGATTGTACTCTTGCAATTCCGGGGACACATACCTTATCTCTTGAGCTTGATCTCTCCCAGCGGATTCTTTGAAGATGGCGAAGAAAACTCGGTCGAGTAGAATATCTGCTTGACAGAGACCTCTGGTCTTTCCACGATCGGGCTAGCAGTGGAAGTTCGACCAGTTACAAGAAGTCAGTTACCCTGCTTCCCGAAGTGCTCTGAGGACGCAGCGAAGACTCATGCGCTGCCCGTACATCAGTAGGCCCGCCCGGAAGATCCGCGCCGAACCCCACAGCAACACGATGCCTCCAAGAAGGGTCACAATGAAACTAGTAATGATCTCCACAAGCGGGACGTCCATGGCGCCTACGCGGAGCATCATCGTAATTGGGGCAGTGAGCGGAATAAAGGACAGGATTCGTGCCAGCAGACCATCCGGGTTGCCGGCAATGAACACGAATAACCACATCGGAACCAACACCGACGGCATGAGAAGGAGCATGGAGACCTGCGAGCCCTGGCGATAGGAGGTCGTTGCTGCGCCGATGCCAGCATTAGTCACCGCAAAGACGAAGTAGCCTGCTAAGAAGAAGGCGGCCACCCAGACCAATAGAACGGGATCGATCGTCAACTGGCCAAGATTCGGGAAATTCTCCATGATGAGGGGACCGATGAATACCATTGAAGCGGCCCAGATTGTAACCTGCAGCAAGCCAGCAAGCCCCAGCGCGACCACTTTACCGGCCATCAAACCCAGAGGCGAGACAGAAGTCAGGACAATCTCGATCATCCGGCTCTCCTTCTCCTCAGAAACGCTCTGCAGCAGGTATCCACTTCCGCTCATGACAGCTATCATTAACAAGATAGAGAAGATGTAGGATACGGATATCAGCTCTACTTCTTTGGGGCCTTCCTCTGTAGAGCCACCCTCATCCACGACAATGGATTCAAACCAGGCAGGCCATAGGAATCGTGCCTTCAGCTCAGGTCGTAAGGCATCTTCGACCAGCGCCGCTCGCAGCCATGACTGGATTTGCCTGGTGTCCTCCTCACTGGACAGGACCGCGCTAACCGAAGAGCCGGTGTGTAGCCACTGCACTCGCCCGGTCTTTAGGTAGTCCTGCGAAATAACGAACAAAGATGTGATCTCGTCGGCCAGTAAGGCGGCCACTCCGGCCTCTCGTTCGGGAAATACACGATAGTCTGCTTCCACGGCTTCTTCCGTCAACAGCTCGCCAGATAAGTCGACAACCCCTATTCGCCCGGCCTCGATCCTATCTTCCTTGTCGTCGGATGTGGGACCACGTACCAGCGGCACCACAATAAGCGACACCAACAGGATGGCCGGCAGCACCAGCGTCATCACTCGGTACCAGATTCGGTGCGTGGCGCGCCGGAATTCCTCACTAAAGACCGTTCTTATCTCAGTCCAAATACTTTCCATAGATCACCTCAAACGGTCGAGCGCCTCGTGGTAATTGTGTTTGGCCGGAGGATTTGAGACCGGGTATCCATTCTATCCCGCCTCCCGCAGTGCCCTTATCACACGGCGGAGACTCATACGCTGCCCGTACATCAACAGACTCGCCCGGAACACTCGCGCAAAGACCCAGAGCAAGCCCATCCCGGTCAGAACGATCACTGCCAGGCTCGCCAGACTCTCCAGAGCCGAAGCACCATCAACGGCCAACCGTATCATCATGGCCGACGGAGCTGTAAACGGGATAAAAGACAAGATCCGTGCTAAACTCCCGTGGGGGTTGGACAGAATTAGGCCCAGCACATAAATGGACGCAAGCAGTGGAAAGATCACCAGAAATGCGAGCTGGTTCGCTTCCTGTACCTTTGTGGCTACCGCCCCGATCCCGGCCATGATGACCGCGCTTACAAAGTAACCCGCGAGGAAGAAGGCCAGTACCCATACCAAAAGACCCAGATTTATGGGGAATTCGAAGGCGCCGGAAATGATGTCAGCGATCCTGGGTCCTATGACAACGACGGACCCCACCCATACCGTAATCATGACCAGCTGCGCCGCACCAATAGCTAGCACCTTGCCAGCCATCAACGACAGCGGCTTGACGCAGGTCAACAGCACGTCGATCATGCGGTTCTCTTTCTCCTCGGCGACGGCCTCGCCAAGGCTAGCCGCCCCTATCATGATAGAGAACACGAGCAACAGGGTAGAGACTAGCGACACAACAATAGTTCCGACTTTAGTGTCGGCGTCTTCCTCCACAGGCTGGCCATCCTTGCCAATGCGCACACTCTCGAGAGTTGCCCCCACCACAGCCCTTGCCAGAAGCTCGGGCATCATCTCTTCAATAGCCAGCATAGTACGAAGGTATGCTCTAACCGCCGCCGAGCTAGTGTCACTGGGTCCTGGATCTAAACCGCTGAGCGCGCCACCCTTGCCATGAAGCCACTCCACCCGGCCAGTCTTCAGGTAGTCTTCCGGAATGACGAAGACCTCTTTGACGGTTCCCTTAGTCAGCGCGTCGATCCCTTCCTGGCGGGTGTTGAACGCCAGAAACCGGAACCTTTGAAGGTCATCAGGGGCGAAGGTAAAGTCGTTTAAGAGGACGACGATGCCAATGGGCTTCGGCTCCTCCTCGCCACCAGCGGAAATGGCGCGGACAGTGAGAATCACTCCCATGACCACCAGGAGTATGGTCGGAACAGCCAGCGTGAGAATGATGTAGCCCTTACTACGTGTGAACCGTCGTAGTTCCTCCGCGAATATCAAGCGTATCTCATTTAGCGTTTCTAGCACGGCTCACCTCTTCAATGAAGATCTGGTTGAGAGATGGCAGGGCAATCTCGTATCGCTCAACCAGAATGCTTGCGTCTAAGTAGGCACGGAGGACCTCCTCGGGCTTTGTTCCTTCGCCCATCAGGTACTCGAAAGAGCCGTTCCTGACCTTGGTGTCCACTACACCAGGGATACTTTCGGGCTGGCGATCTGCCGTGACGCGAACGCTACGCGTGCCTCTGGCCCGTTTCAACTCGGCAAGCCGCCCGTAGAGGAGAGTCTGGCCGTCGTTGATCAGGAGTACGCGCTCGCAGAGCTCCTCCACGTCTGGCATCTGGTGGGTACTGAACACGATGGCTGCCCCGCGTTCCTTCTGCTCACGGAGAATCTCTTTCATAAGGTGTACGTTGAGAGGGTCCAGCCCGGCAAAGGGCTCGTCTAGCATGATCAGGTCCGGCTTGTGAAGCAGCGCCCCAGCGAACTGGACCAGTTGTGTCATCCCTCTCGACAGCGCCTGCACCTTCTTGTTTCGGTACTCGTACAGGCCGACGCGCTTAAGCATCTTCTTAGCACGTACTCTGGCCGTAGCAGCGTCCATCCGCTTCAATCGACCGAGGTAGATAAGGATGTCCATGACCTTGGACTTCTGGTAAAGCCCTCTCTCCTCTGGCAGATACCCCACTCTAGTGAGGGCTTCCCGCGTCGGCATTCCGCCAAGCAGACTCACGCTACCCGACTCCGGTCGTATGATGTCCAGAGCCATCCGGATTGTCGTCGTCTTGCCAGAACCGTTTGGTCCCAGAAGGCCAAAGGTCTCCCCGCGCTTCACCATTAGCGAGACGTGGTCAACCACGGTACGGCTGTCGTAGACCTTCGTGACATCCTTGATCTCAAGGGCCACGTTCATGATTCTCCTCCTGTTTGTGGGATTTCAGCCAGAGGCTTTACTTCGAGAGGTTGTGGTTATGGTATCAATTCCTCTCCTGCTATCAACTTGATAGGCGATTGCAGTTGCACCATTCGATATCCTTAACGCAGAAGCGCTCCTTTGACGAGATCCTTCCCCATCTTCCATAGGCCGCCGGGGAAGCGGTGCGCGTCGGCGAGCACCTTATCGAGTGCGTCGAGGGCGTAATCGACCTCCTTCTCGCCGATGACGAGAGGCGGGAGGAACTTTATAATGTTCACCCGGTGGCCGGAGACCTGGGTGAGGAGACGGTGATCGTGCATCAGGCCCATCACCACCATCTGGGCGAAGAGTCCCTCCTGAACCTTCTCAAGCGCGGTCCATCCACCTTTGAGCTTGAGCGATTTCGGCGGGCCGAACTCGATAGCCACCATCAGCCCCTTCCCACGCACATCCTTCACCATCTCGTAGCGGTCCTTCAATCGTTCGAGCCCGGCCAGGAACCGCTCCCCCATCCGAACGGCGTTCTCAATCAGGTTCTCCTCTTCCAATATCTCAAGCATCGCCAGCCCCGCCGCCATTGCGAGTTCGTTCATCCCGAAGGTGTTGGAGTGAACGACCGCGCGTTCGAGCCCGGAGAAGACCTTTTTATGGATCTCCCGCCGCAGGAGGATCGCACCAACCGGGACGAAGCCACCGCTGAGAGCCTTGGAGATGGGGACGATGTCCGGCGAAATTCCCCAGTGCTCACCGCAGAAGAACCTCCCCGTCCGGCCGAGTCCAGCCTGAACCTCATCGGCGATGAAGAGCGTCCCATACTCGTGGCAAAGGCGCCCTGCCTCTGGGAGGAACCGATCATTCGGGATATAGACCCCCTTTCCCTGGATCGGCTCGGCGATGAACGCCGCCACATCCCCCTTCTTCAGCTCGCGTTCCAGAGCGTCGAGATCGTTCATCGGAACCGACGTTGCCGGAAGGAGTTTCCCAAACCCGGAGGTGAAGTGTTCGCTCCCGTTGACCGACAGTGCTCCCAGTGTCAGGCCGTGGAAAGCATGATCCAGATACAAGAATCTCTCACGACCGCTCGCCGCACGGGCGAACTTCAGCGTCCCCTCGACCGATTCGGCCCCGGAGTTGGTGAAGAAGACCGCGTCGAGTCCGGGATAGCTCGCCTTTCCCATCTGCGTTAATCGCTCCGCCAATAGACCCGCAAGCAAAGGACAGTCCATCTGAATCAGGTTTGGTCGATCCAAGTCGAGCAGCTCACGCAAGACCCGTTTGATTTTGGGGTGGTTTCGTCCCAGGTGGAAGACGCCATACCCACCGAGGAAGTCCAGATACTTGTTTCCATCCTGATCGTAAAGGTAAGCACCCTCGCCTTTAGTATAGACCTTATCATAGCCGATTATTCGCAGCACCCGGACAAAGGCCGGATTGACGTATTTTCTGTGTAGATCGTAGTTCTCTCCATTGTGCTCCGCGAGAAGCTGGGCAATCTCCATCATGCCACCTCCTTTTGGATCTTAGCGCCCCTGGCAGAAGTTGTAAAATCCCTTTCCCTTGACTTGTAAAGCCCAATCCGCTAAAGAAGAGGTTTGAGGATTACATCATACAAGGAGGATGTAACGTGAGAAGCCGACGCTTCTATTTAGCGGCATATTGCTTGATCTTTTGTAGCATCCTGTTCACCTTGCCATTTGCTGTTCCGCTGGTCAGCGGTAACCCCGTTGTCCAGTCCATCGCGCAGGGTGACCAAGCCTACAACCAGCGATTCGATATCGAAACTGATAAACCTATGGAGTTCCTCAAGGCTTATAAGCCCCATATCGAAAGAGCTATCGGCTACTATGCGATTCCTATACAAGATCCAAGCACCCTGTCGATCCAATCTCAGGCCTATGTGTACAACCGCCTTGCTCAGCTCAATTATGAGCTTGCCAAGGTCTTGATCTTAGAAGATAGTAAAGAGCAAGAGATCACGGATGCACTCGTCCAAGGTAAGGAATACGGGTTTATGAGCCTCGAGCTTCACTCAGGCTTTGACAGAGAAAGGTTCATTGATACCCTTAACTGGGTCAAAGATGTGGCCGCCCTGGTGTGGACAGCGGACTGTTGGGGAACATGGCTTGGGTATAGTCCAATAGAAGGTTTCCTGAATCTTTCCAAAGTCAAAAAGATGTACGAGCAGGCTATAGCAGTAGATGAGTATTTCTGGGGCGGTAGTAGTCATATTGGACTGGGGGCACTTCTTGGAACAACACCGAGCATGCTCGGTGGAGATCCGCAGGAGGCCCAAGAGCAGTTTAAAAGAGCATTGGAAATCGATCCTGATTATCTCCCTACCTCGGTTGTCTATGCTGAAAGCTACGGTTTCACTCATTCCCTTGGCACCCGGAATGGCATCCGCAACCGGCAGCTTATAGAGGAGAAGTTGACTTTCGTCATCGATGCTCCGGTGGGCGAAGAAAGGCCTTTCTGGAACTGGGAGGCCAAAGCCGAAGCCGAGCTTCTATGGTCGGAATTGGAAAGGTTCTCTCGATAAGGATTTCGACAGACAGAACCCAGCGGCCGTTCTACAATGCGCTAGCTAAGTGTGAACGTAGCCGTTATCGCGGAACCAGTTAACGGCTTTTTGAAGCGCACCCTTGGCCGAGGTCTGAGGGAAACCGAGCTCGCGGATCGCCTTGCCGGGATCGTAGTACATGTAGTGACGGGACATGCGGATCGTGTCCGGAGTCATGCGCGGCGTAGCTCCCGTAATCTTGCAGAAAGCGGCGTTTAAGTACGACAGCCCAAGGATCGGATAGTAGGGGATCTTCGTGTGTGGTGCGGAGATTCCGGTGATCTTAGAAAGGAGCCCAAGGAGTTCGCCCATCGTCATATCCTCCCCACCGAGGATGTAGCGCTCGCCGATTTGCCCTTTTTCAGCGGCGAGGAGGTGTCCAAGTGCCACGTCCTCGACGTCGACCACATTCATCCCAGTCTCCACGTATGCGGGAATACGGTTATTGAGAAAGTCGAGGATCGTCTGGCCTGTCGGGGTCGGCTTGATGTCGCGCGGGCCGACCGGGAATGAGGGATTGACAATCACCACGGGGAGGCCACTACGGGCGTAGGTAAGAGCAATCTGTTCGGCACGGTACTTGCTCTTCTTATAGTCACCGACGATCTTTCCAGGGTCGACCGGCGACTCCTCAGTCACAGGTTCCTTCCCCTCAGGGACCGCTAGAGCGGCGACTGAGCTCGTATACACAATGCGTTCTACGTCCGCTTCCTTTGCGACCTCAAGAACGTTACGGGTCCCCTCAACGTTTACCCGATAGATCAGCCCAGGCTCACGGACCCAGAAGGAGTAAAGGGCAGCAGCGTGAAAGACCCGCTCACACCCCTGCACCGCCCGGCGCAGGGAATCGATATCGGTGATATCCCCTTGGACAAGCTCGATCTTAAGGCCGTCCAGGTTCCGCGTATTTGCGCCTTGGCGCACGAGCGCGCGTACCTCATAGTCGGCTTTTAATAACTCCCGCACGATGCTTGAACCGATAAACCCCGTCCCCCCTGTCACAAATGCCTTCAAAACAAGTCCCTCCTCTCCGGCAATCGCTCAAATCACGCAGGGGACAGATCACGCTTCTTCCATATCTCGGCTCAAGTCACAATAAGGACGGGATCATTCCCAATTTTAAGGGAGATGATGCCTATGAGACGGGGCTCTCTCACCCTGGTATCGCTGCTTGGGATCGCGTACGAAAAGCGGCCTATCCTCAATCTCCTGGCGACACTTAACCCCCTATGGATTAGGAGTTACTCTTCTTGGATTCGGTGAACGGTGTTCCCATTACGGGGAATGTTCGCTGGCCACTCCTCCTCGGCTTGGGGAAGGGTCACCAACAGACCAACCTCGCTTCCTCCGCCAACTTCCGTCACCGCTTTGTGATCGACCTCCAGCGACTCAACCGTCTGCTCGATGTAGGTGTGCGGACCTCTGATGCAGATTCGGTCGCCCACTTTGAGTGTCTGGCCTGCGTGGATCTTTACCGCGGCTACGCAGATCCTCTGAAAGAAATCGGTGACTCGTCCAACCTCAATCTCCGTGTGCGCCATATGCACCGCCCCCTTCCGCACGTAATAAACTTCCCTCTACTTCATCCTTCATCACCCTAGGCGGAAAAGGCAGGAAAGTCAACACGGCAGACAAGAAAGAGAGATAATGGGCGAAGCAGGGCTCGAACCTGCGACCTTTCGGATGTGACCCGAACGCTCTTCCAGCTGAGCTATTCGCCCAATATTCTTTTTTATTCTAGCGAGCCTAAGGCGAGCAGTCAAGCATCAAACTCCGCATTCCCCAATAGACCAGTCAGGCTCTCCCCCGCCCGCTTCCTCGTGATTTCCACCAGTCCGAGACCGGTGATGTCGATGAAGTCTGTGGGGACTCGATCCTTTTTAAACTCTTCTTTGACTTTGTTGACCACCTGCTGCTCATGACGTTGGGTCTCCATATCCACCAAGTCAACCACGATAATCCCGCTGATCTGCCGCAGGCGCAGCTGTCGCGCGATCTCCTGTGCCGCCTCCAGGTTCGTGTTCAGGATTGCCGCCTGTTGGTTGCGGTGTTGCACGTCTGCCCCTGTATTGACATCGATCGCAGTGAGGGCTTCAGCTTCGTCAATCACTAGAAACCCACCGCCAGCGAGGTTGACCCGCCGAGAGAGGGTCTCTTGAATCTGTTCCTCCACGTGAAAGTGTTTGAAAAGTTGAGTCTTATCCTGATGCAGGCGAATACGATCCTTGTACTCCGCCATCTGCATGTAGTCAAGAAAATAGAGGATTTTCTCCTGAAAAAACTTGGAGTCGACAATCACCTCATGGATGTCGGGAAGGAGTCGATCGCGAAGGATCGTTTGCACCAGCCCCATCGTCTTATGCAATAGTTGCGGAGCCGACGAATTACGGTCTGCTTCCTGAATCCTTTTCCAGGTTTCAGCAAGGAGCCGGTAGTCGCGCTCTAGATCCTCCTTACTCGCTCCCTGCGCGGCTGTGCGGGCGATCATCCCCTCGCCATTCCTCTTTAACCCACGCGCGATCCGCCGAAGGCGACGCTGGTCCCGGACGTTCTCGATCCGGCGCGAGACACCGAGGCGGTCCTCCGTAGGAAGTAATACCCAGTACCGCCCGGGGAGGCTGATCTTTGTCGTCCCCTGTGGGTTCTTTGAACCTATCCCACCACGCCTCACCTGCAAGATCAAAGTCTGATCAGAACGGAGGATCTTATTGATTGGCGCCGCTCCATGCCACGGCTTAAACCCACAGCTCAAAAGCATTGCATCATTGATCTCCCCTTGGGAGAGGAACAAACTCTTCTTCTCGCCAACATCGACAAATGCCGATCCCAAACCAGGAAGGACATCTTCCACCCTCCCTTTATAGATATTCCCAACGATCTTTTCCTGCGTTGGGTGCCCGTAGTAAATCTCCATTAGTCGGTCGTCCTCCAGGATTGCCACGCGCGTACGCTTGGCCTGCTGATCGGATGAATCGACCGATATCAGAATCCTTTTTCCTTTAATTTGGTCACCTTCTTTCCCTCATCGAGTCCTGCCAGAATCTTGGCAAATCGTTTCCCATTTCTCGGATCTACTATCTTGGGTGCAATCTCGAGGAGCGGAACCAGGACGAACCGCCGTTCGTGCATGCGCGGATGCGGGATCTCCAACCCCTCTTCGCGGACTACCTGACCCTTATATAGGAGCACATCAATATCAAGCACGCGCGGTCCGAACCGAAACGTCTTTTTCCTACCTCTCTCTCTCTCGATCCTCTTGCACAGGACGAGAACCTCCCGTGGCATGAGGTTCGTCCGACCAGCGACAACCGCGTTCAAGTACCACGGTTGCTCAATAAGGCCAACCGGTTCGGTTTCATAGAGAGAAGAACGTCGTCGTACAGTTACACCCCCGTTCTCAAGCGCGGCGATCCCCCCCTCAATATGTAATCTACGCTCTTTGATGTTCGATCCGAGGCAGAGGAAGACCCATTCCGTAATTACCTCCGCTCCTTGATCAACTCGATTGCAGCACATGCCACCTTCCCTAAGCCCGGTGGGCTGAGCTTCTGCACCCGTACCAGTATCCTCAGTATCTTGGGGAACCGCGCAAGCAGACCGTTTGCGATCGCATCGGCAAAGGACTCGATGAGAAAATATTGTCGTGTCCGATTGATCCCGCGAACAGTGCTTACTATCTTGCGGTAGTCAATACTATCCTCTAAACGATCGCTGCTTGTGACCTTCTCAAACTTCCCTTCCAATTCAAGATCGATTCGGAAACAGTTTCCCTTCGTGCGCTCTGCGTCAGTGCAGCCGTGAAAACCGACCAGTTCAATTCCCTCAACAACAAGGCGGACACTTTCTAAGCGAGCTCCCATACCTACCCTTTTCTCTATTGCGAAGGCGAGAGACTTTCAAGAGGGCGCGTTATCGGTAACGATCACTGAGAAGTCCCCAATACGAAGGAACAAACCGGCAAGAGCGCTAAGGAATCCGAGACGATTTCGCTTGAGATCTTCCTCCTTAGCCATTACGAGCACGTCATCAAAATAGCGATCAATCGGCTCCTTTAGTGTAACTAGGCGCTCGATCGCCCCCGCGTAGTCTCCCGTCTTGAAAAAGCGCGTGAGTTGCCCCTCAACCTTCAAGTACTCTCTCCACAGAACCCGTTCGGCCTCCTGCGTAAACAGCTTCGGATCAAATTGATCAGTCTCGACGGACTTGGTAATGTTACGCACCCGAGAAAACGCAATAACGAGTGACTGAAACGTCTCCCGCTTGCGCCAGGTAGTGAGCACCTGGGCGCGCCGGAGCAGGCGGTAGAAGTTTCCCACCTCATCTGCCGAGACGGCAGCAATCACATCGGAGGAAATATTGCAGTAATGCCTGAGAAATTGGCGGGCACGCTCGGTAAGGAACTTCACTACATTCGACATCTCCACCTTTTGCTCGATCGCCATATAGATCTCTTGCGAGACGTGGATGAGGTCAAAAAAGTCGAGGTCGATCCCCTTCGTGGTCGCTAGGTGAATAAGACCGTTCGCCTGGCGCTTGATCCCGTAGGGATCGCGCGAACCAGTCGGTTCCTCCCCCGCAAGGAGCGCTCCCACTACCGTATCGAGCTTATCCGCCAAGCTGATTACAGTACCTACATCACTTTGCGGCAGTTCACCGCCAGAGAATGAAGGAAGATAATGCTCGTGGATGGCCACGGCAACTGTGTCCGGTTCACCGTCGAGACGCGCATAGATCTTGCCTGCAACCCCCTGCAACTCAGGAAATGCCTTCACCAACTCGGTGACGAGATCCGCCTTGCACAGGAACGCAGTCCGATCGACATCGGCAGGGGTTCCTCTTCCTGTACGGATGGCGATCTCACCAGCCAGTGCACGGATTCGCTCCACCTTATCCCATAGCGACCCGAGACGGACATCGTAGATCACCTTGCGTAACTCGCGCACTCGCTCAGCCAATGAACAACGCCGATCTTTGTCGAAGAAGAATTGCGAATCGCGCAGGCGTGCACGCACCACCCGCTCGAACCCAGCACGCACAATCCCTTTCTCATCACGAAGCCCGTCGCGGAACCCCATGAAGTAGGGCGAGGTCCCATCGGAAAGGATGAAGGGAACGAACTTTCCTTCCTCTCGCAGAGTTGCCTGTACCACCTCAACTGGAAGGTTGATAAACTCGGTTGAGACGTGACCGAGAACGGGGGTCGGATGTTCCCCGCCGTTGACGATCCGTCCAAGGAGCTCCCCGTCGATCAGATACTCCCCTTCAAGCTTTCTCGCCGCCTCCTTGAGACTCCCGATAACCGCGTCTTCCCGCGTTTGCGGATCCACCGTAACCAAAGCCTCTTCCAGAGCTGTCTTATATACTGCTGCGCTCTCAAGGGTGACCTCTTCCTGCTCGAGGAACCGATGTCCACGGGTAACGCGGGAGGCGCGAAGGGTTCCCAAGGTTACAGGGATAACCTCTTTCCCGTACAGGCAAACGAGCCAACGAATCGGCCGGAGGAAGGTGATGCCGGAGTTATCCCAGCGCATGCTTTTGCTCGGATGAAGCCGTTTTACCAATGGGGGAAGGATCTCAGGAAGAAGATCTACTGCCTTGCGGCCGGGGACGGTCTGTCGGGCAAACGCGTAGACCTTGTTCTCAACCTCTACCCGTTCAAGGGCCTCAACCGCTACTCCCTGAGTCTTGGCAAAACCGATCGCCGCTTGCGTTGGGCTCCCGTCAGGATTGAAAGCTACCGCCGCGGGTGGGCCCTTTACCTCTTTCACTTGGTCCTCCTGGACTGAAGCGAGATCCCGTACGAGAAGCACCAGTCGGCGCGGAGTATAATGAAGATCGACCCGCTTGTAGGCGAGATGGGCAGCGGAAAATGCCCTCTCAGACTCCGCCTTCAACTCCGCCGCTAAGCGCGGCACCTCCAGCGCAGGCATTTCTTCGGTCCCGATCTCAAACAGCAGGTCAGGCAACGTTCTCTCCTATTTCCAGATATCCTTTAGCACACCCTTTAGCTAAGTCACGGATGCGAGCGATAAAGCTCTCCCGCTCGGTAACACTTATTACCCCACGCGCATCAAGGACGTTGAACAGGTGCGAGCACTTAAGCGCATAGTCGTAGGCGGGAAAGACTAAACCCACTGCCAGGCTCGCGCGGCACTCCTCCGCACAGAGACCGAACATCTCCTGAATCCGCTCCACACTCGCTGCCTCGAAGTTGTATATCGAGAATTGGCGCTCCTTCTCCCACCACAGCGTTTTGTAGGTAACCTCGTCATTCCATAGAAGATCGTATGCACTCTCCTTTTCTTGGAGAAGAAGGGCGATTCGCTCCAAGCCATAAGTCAACTCGACTGAGACCGGATCAAGGGTGACGCCCCCCATCTGTTGTAAGTAGGTGAACTGGGTGATCTCCATCTCGTCAATCCAGACCTGCCACCCGACCCCCCACGCACCTAGCGTCGGCGACTCCCAATCGTCTTCAGCAAACTTCACGTCGTGCTCGACTAATTTCAGCCCCAATTCCTCCAGGCTTGTCAGATAGATCTCCTGAATCCTCGCTGGTGGCGGCTTAAGGACTGTCTGGTACTGATGGTGTAATCGTAGTCTAATCGGGTTCTCCCCATAACGGCCGTCAGTCGGTCGCCGACTTGGTTCCACATATCCAACTCGCCATGGACTTGGTCCCAACGCTCCAAAGAAGGTCGCTGGATTGAACGTCCCCGCACCGGTTTCTACATCGTATGGGTGAAGGATCAGGCACCCTTGGTGTCGCCAAAAGTTATGTAACTGGAGGATGATCTCCTGAACGTTCATCCTATTTCTCAGCCGCCCCCTCTTTGGCCATACCAACAAGGACGGCGAATGTCTCCGCATCATGCACTGCAATTTCTGCTAGGATTTTGCGATTTAGACCCACTCCCTGGCGTTCAAGGCTGCCAATGAACTTCGAGTAGGACATTCCATTAAGCTTTGCTGCAGCGCTGATCCGCGTGATCCACAGCCGACGAAAGTCACGCTTGCGCCGGCGACGATCGACGTAGCTATTGCGTAGGGCTTTCATCACCGCCTGCTTGGCGATTCGGTGCGAAGTCCCTCGCTTTCCTTTGAACCCTTTTGCGAGAGCCATGATCTTCTTGCGGCTCTCCTTACGCTTGCTTCCTCCACGTACTCGTGGCATCTTCCTCTCCTCCTACCGCCTGACCTAGTCTCCGATCATTTTTTTGATCATCTTTGCCTGTCCGCCAGTAAGCTCCTTCCCTTGCCGCGCTTGGCGCTTAGCCTTCGACCTCTTCTTGATGTTTTTATGGAAGTAGTTGGACATGTGGTGGAAGAGCTTACCGCTCTTCGACCGTTTGAACCGCTTGCTTGCCGCCCGGTGCGTTTTCTGCTTAGGCATTCCACCTCCTCCTGTTCATCGTTGCTGAGTCGGAACCAATAGCATCTGCAGTACCTTCCCTTTTGCCTTTGGCTGCTCTTCCACCTTGGCAATGTCACTCACCTGCTCGGCGACCCTCGCTAATAGATCCCGGCCGCGAGAGGCATGCACGATCTCGCGGCCGCGGAAGAAGACGCTAATTCGAACCGTGTCTCCGCGACTCAGGAACTCGCGCACTCGTTTCATCTTCGTTTGGAAATCGTGCTCCCCAATCTTGATCGTGAATTTCATCTCCTTCAACCGAGAGCGGCGCTTCTGTTTACGCTCGCGTTTCTCCTGCTGATAGTGGTACTTCCCGTAGTTAACGATCTTGCAAACAACCGGCTGCACTTGGGAGGCTACCTCGACCAAGTCGAAACCGCGCTCCTTCGCCAAAGCGATAGCTGCGTCGGTAGCCATCACCCCGAGGTTCTCTCCCCGCTCGTCGACCACCCGAATCTCAGTCTCACGAATCCGCTCGTTAACTCTTAATTTTCTTTTGACTATAGTCGCCTCCTATCTTGTTTGACGTATTTCCGTCAACTGTATATCTCGATACAGATTGTGCTTTCCAATGTAGGTCGCAACCTGCGGTGGTACCCACTCCTCGAACGCTTCTCCATGCTTCACCCGTCGGCGCACCCAAGTGGAGGATAGGTTGACCTCCTCCATATCGATGAAGTGAATCTCCGCAAGGGCGAACGGCGAAGCGGAAAAGGCTTCGCATGAAATCCCGTCTCGCGGTGCGAGAATAAAGGGGACGCTCTCTAGGAGAGCCTTCGGTTCCTTCCACGTCTCGATCTGCAACAATAGATCAGCTCCTACAATGAAACAGATCCCCTGTGGGTAGATCTCCCTCATGGCGCGGATTGTGTCGATCGTATACGAGGGACCCTCACGGTCGATCTCGATCCGTGAGACCGAGAAGTTCCGATAAGGGGCGATTGCTCGCTTCACCATCTCGTAACGGTCCTCCTTACTTACACCATTCTCAACTTCCTTATGAGGTGGGATCCCACTGGGGATGAACACTACCTCCCCCAGCGTAAACTGCTCAAGCGCCTTATCTGCTACCAGCAGGTGCGCATCATGCAGAGGATTGAATGTCCCCCCGAATAACCCTACCCTAGTTTTTAAGCTCAAGTTCCACATCTCCTATGCGAAGAAGATCCCCGCTAGCAAACCCCCGCCGATTGAGTTCTCGCAAGACTCCCATCTTTCTCAGCCGCTCGCTTAAGTATTCCCACGCATCGTGGCTGTCGAGGTTCAGCTTTTTCACTAGTCTCTCCACCGCTTCCCCCTCGACGATGAATACGTCCCCATCCCGATCAACTCGAAACCCCTCCTCGCCGTGATAGCGGTAGACACGGCGTAAGGGGGCTGGTCCCTCTTCCTTTACAGTGGCGGCCTGCAAACTACGATAAACCTTCATAATCAACTCGCGTATCCCACGACGGTTTGCGACCGAGATTGGGAGGATCTCCACTCCGTTGGCGGCGAAGCGCTTTCTTGATTTCTCTATCTCTTCGGACCCAAGTAGGTCAACCTTATTCCCAACAATAACCTGCGGCCGCTTCATCAGCGCCTCGCTGAACGCAGCCAGCTCCGCGTTGATGTGGTGGTAGTCTTCAAGTGCGTCCCGTCCTTCGAGCATGGCTAGATCGATCATGTGGACTAACACGCGCGTCCGCTCCACATGACGGAGAAAACGATCGCCTAATCCCCTACCAGCGTGTGCCCCTTCGATCAGGCCAGGAATGTCAACAGCAACGAACTGGTACTTACCATCAACATCAACTACCCCCAGGTTGGGAACGAGGGTAGTGAACGGGTAGTCCGCCACTTTAGCTCTCTTCGCGGAGATGCATGAGATGAGGCTCGACTTGCCAACGTTAGGATAACCGATGATCCCGACGTCCGCGATGAGCTTCAGTTCCAGGCGAAGGGTCTTTTCCTCCCCTTTTAATCCGCGTTCGCAGATTCGCGGCGCCTGCCGAACCGAGGTCGTGAAACTCCGATTCCCGCGACCACCTTCGCCCCCGTGCACGAGGATCACCTCGTCCCCCGGCGAGGAGAGATCGACCAGAGTTTCCCCGCTGGTCACGTCTCGAACGAGCGTACCCACTGGAACTAGAATCAGCTTGTCCGCGCCCCGTGCTCCGCGCCGGGTGTTCTTTTTCCCATTTTTCCCGTCACCAGCGCGGAATTTCGGCTCATTGCGGAAGGCATACAAGGTAGATAGGCCTGATAAGGCCCGCATCACTACTGATCCACCACTCCCTCCGTTTCCACCATCCGGCCCTCCCTGTCGGCTATGTCGATTGGAGATAAAACTGATTACACCGTCCCCCCCACGCCCTCCTTGGACGCGGATCGTCGCTTCATCAATAAACATAGAAAGAAAAACCTGAAGGGGTAAACATCGGGAGGGATTAAGCCTCCTGCGTCGGCAGGACGCTCACGTACTTTTTCTTGCGACCTTCGAATTGGACATAACCGGGGACGGTAGCATAAATCGTGTAATCCCGCCCCAAGCCAACGTTCTTTCCTAAACCGTACTTGGTGCCACGCTGGCGGACAATAATCATCCCCGGGTTTACCCACTCTCCACCGAAACGCTTCACACCCAGACGTTTGCCTGAACTGTCGTGAACATTCGACGTTGAACCTGTACTCGTCTTGTGTGCCATTAATACTCCTTCTTACACCCGTATACTAACAGTGGCCTCGTGTACCACGAAGTCACCGGGATATTCCTTTGCCAACATCTTGAGACCAATTACAAGGGTCTCCATAATCGCGTCGATCTCGCGGTTAAGATGAGAATCGCTCCGATCAACGACGAGGTGGAGCTCCTTTCCAACGGAAAAATCAGGGGTTACGTGCAAGTAGTCGGTCATCGAGGAGATCGTCGCTTGCAGGAAGTGGAGAGTACTCGTTGTAGCGAGGCTTCCCTCTTCCATTCCCCTGCCGGTAAGCCCAAGAATTCGGTTTTGTTCGTCACGCTGAATGATAATCTCTTCCACGTCTATTCCCCTTAGGATTCGATCTTAGTGATGAGCGTCGTCATGTAGGGCTGACGGTGCCCTTGCTTGCGCCGGTATCCTTTCTTGCTCTTGTACTTGTAGACAATGATCTTATCCCCCGATCCCTCTTCTCGCACCTCTCCTTTCACTTTCACATCATCGAGATAAGGAGCTCCCGCTCGAACACCAGTCTCGTCGACAAGGAGTAAAACCCGTTCGAATTCAACTTCCTCTCCTACCCCAACGCCCTCGATCCGCTCGTGTTCGAATAACGTCCCCTTCTCGACTCGATACTGCTTGCCACCTGTTTCAATTACTATATACATTAATCAGCACCTCAATTAAACCAAATTTTAGCGATCCTTGTTCCTCTTTTCAACGAGCCTACCCGATTGGCGTGCCGGGTGGGACCTCCCGGTCGGGGACCAGGAGGGTAATCTTTTCACCCTTGGCTGCAAGGAGCATGCACTCTGAAGTGATTCCCTTGATCTTCGCCGGCTCGAGGTTAGCCAACACGACAACTTGGCCACCGACGAGCTCCTCAGGAAGATAGGCCCGCTTTATTCCAGCAACGGTCGTTAGGACTTCCTCACCCACCTCGATTGTCAACCGATAGAGTCTGTCCGCATTTGGGATTGCTGATGTCGATCGGATCGTCCCTATTCGAAGGTCAAGTTTGCTAAACTCCTCAATAGTAATCGTCTCTCGCTTGATGTTCTCCACCTACTTTTTGATCTTTTCCACATCGATACGCTCGATGAGCACGCGTTCGTTGGTGAGCCGTCGACCAGCGTCAGGTTTCTCAAGCTCCTTCCAACTGGCGCCATCGATCCCCATCACCGCAAGGACGGAGGAGGCAAACTTTGGAAGAAACGGAAAAAGGAGGATCACAATCCCCTTAACCAAATGAAAAGCACCTGCCACCGCCCCCTTGTCCTTAGTCTCCCACGGCTCCTTACGCTGAAAGTACTCGTTTCCAGCTACCGCAAGCAAGCAGACGGCGCGCAGTGCCTGGCTAAGGAATCCTGCCTCCATGGCCCTCTCGTAATCAGATATCGTGTTTTCCAGCCGCTCTTTTACCTCCGAGTCGGCCTCATCTGTGGGAACAACACCAGCGTAGCGAGTCTGGATGAAGGAGAGAACGCGGTTGATCAAATTGGCGATGTTAGAGATAAGGACTCCATTAACTGCCTTCCCCAGTTCCTCCCATGAAAAGTTGACGTCGCGCCCCTCCGGTCGGTTATAAAGGAGGTAGAAGCGCCACAGCTCCGCATCTATTACCTTGAGGGCATCATCACAGTAGAGGCCTACCCCGCGGCTTTTGGAGAAGCTTTGCCCACCAATCCAGTTTAAGTACTCAGTTGCAGCAATCTGGTCGGGGAGGTGATATCCCCGACCGGAGGCGATCAACTGTCCGGGAAAGATCAGGGTATGAAAAGGAATGTTGTCCTTACCGATAGTGTAGATCTGATGAACGTCCTCTCCGAACCAGAAGTCCTTCCAGGCCGGCTCACCGTCGAAGTGTTCCACCGTCGCCGAGACATAGCCAAGCGCCGCCTCTCCCCAGACGTAGATTACCTTCCCTTCGGCCCCTTCGAACGGGGCTGGGATTCCCCAAGCAATGTCTCGGGTCATCGCACGCGGCTTCAAGCCCTCTTCGATCATCCGCTGCGTAAGGCGGTGGACGTTTCCCTGGAAGTGGCGTGAGTCCACGTAGTCGGAAAGCCTAGGGGAGAGCTTGGTCAGATCGAGGTACCAGTGACGCGTTGAGCGAAACTCAATATCCTTCTTCCCGCAGAAGCTGCAAACAGGGTCGATCAACTCCTCCGGCTCGATGATCGCCCCGCAGGCGTCACACTGGTTTCCCATCGCCCCGGAGGCACCACAACGCGGGCAGTTACCGGTGATAAATCGATCGGCAAGAAACAGACGGCAGTTACGACAGTAGGCACGCTCCTCCTCGCGTGTTAGGATGTACCCTTGTTGCTCCATCTTAAGGTAAATCTCTCGTATAAACTGTTTGTGCACGGGAGACTCAGTGGTCGTGTAGTTGTCAAATACAATTCCGAACCCCTCGATTATCGAGCAAATCCGCTCGTGGTTTAAAGAGGCGAGCTCCGCCGGAGGTATCCCGAGATGTCTTGCCTCGTACTCGATCCGCGTACCGTGTGCGTCGGTTCCGGAGACATAAAGCACATCATGCCCGCGCATCCGATAGTAGCGTGCAAACACATCGCCGGAAAGCAGTGATGAAACGAGGTTCCCCAAGTGCGGCACCCCGGAAGCATACGGCCAAGCACTGCAAACGAGTACTTTATGCTTTTCCAAGTGCTTTCTCTCCCCACGATCGGTGATAAGGTAAAATTATATCTCGCTTCGAGGAGGTCGCCAATCAACAATAGACGACTCGGGTATCTGCTTGTCATTACCGCCACTGCCTGCTGGGCTAGCCTTGGTCCCTTAGGAAAACTCTCTTTCAATCTAGGAATCGGCCCGCAGACAGTGGTTACGCTGCGGACGATCACTGCAATTGCAATCGTCTTCCCAGCCCTTCTCATCTACAGACCTCAGCTTCTGCGTCTGCCAAAAGGTTCGCTCCCTTTGTTCATCGCTCTTGGTCTATCGGTAGCACTCAACTACAGCAGCTTTTTTCAAGCGGTGGCTCGACTTCCGGTAGGAGTTGCTATATCGTTTTTTTACCTCTATCCCGTGCTTGTCACTGTTGGGGCCCGATTCACGCTCAAGGAGCGTTTCCCACTCGAAAAAACCACCGCTCTTTTAATCGCTGTCTTCGGGTGCAGCCTTATTTCCGGAGTTTGGGAGAACTCCATTTCAATCTCCGCGGTGGGAATCTTTTTCGCCCTCGCCTCCGCCTCCGGCTGTGCCGCCTATACACTGCTGGTCAAGGTGGCGGTGCGCGAGCATCCGCCGGAACGTGTTCTCGCCTATTCCCTCGCCTTTGCTCTCCCCTTTCTGCTCCTGGCAAATCTCCTCACTCGCGAGCCGGTTCTTGCACCTTATCCACTCCCCGCTTGGGGGATCATTCTCTTGCTCGCGCTTGTTCCCACCCTCCTTGGATACTATCTCTTCGCCCTCGCCCTGAGACGGATCGAGTCGAGCCGGGCAAGTATTACCGCCACTGTGGAACCAGTTCTCGCCAGCCTCCTCGCGTACGCGACACTGGGAGAGCAGCTGAGTGCCCTCCAAATCCTGGGGATGAGCCTCATCCTTGTTGGAGCAGTCCTTGTCCAGCGGGAGAGAGGTTGAATCGGCATGACGTCATCGACTAATCTGGACCGAGAGAAAGCGGATTTGAGCTCTCAAAGGGAAAAGAGTTAATGTCTGCGAGCATACCGGACGATGAAAGGATGACCGCTACGGTGAAGGTCTTCGGCGGCCTGCGTGAGCTTGCCGCCTCCTCCGCCATAACCGTTTCGCTTCCCCTTGGGACAACGGTCGCCGACCTTCTCGTGGCGCTTCACCGCCGCGTTCCAGCACTTCACGAGAAGCTAGAGACAGGCCTCGCCGACGGCTACATCAACATCCTTCTTAACGGCCGCAACGTCCGCTTCCTTGATGGCTTGAAGACGCGTCTCCCTGCAGGAGCCACTATCGCTTTCCTCCCGCCGATCGGCGGAGGATAAAATACCGAGAACGGCGGATGAGATTGAGCTATGCATCCTCCAACTCGAGAAACTCGTAACGCCCTTGGCAGCAGCAGAGGCAGTCCTCGTTTCGCAGGATTTCTTGTGCACTGAAACTCGCTTGCCAGATATCGTAGGTGACGAGTTTCACAGGGTAATCGGGCGATCCAAGGAGGATTCTCATTGCCTGGGTAGTCTGTATCGCCGCAATCACCCTGGCGATCGTGTTGATCAGCCCGGCGTTCCTCGCGGTAAGAACCACCTCTTCTGGGGCGGGATTCGGTAAAAGGCAACGCAGGCACGGTCCCTGCCCAGGGAGAATCGGCATCGTTATCCCATAGGTCCCGGCAACCGTCGCGAACACCCACGGGATCGCGTGCTTGACGCAGGCATCATTTAACAGGTAGCGAGAGGGAAGGTTATCAAAACCATCCAACACAAGATCGACGTCCCTGACCAACCGCTCAACGTTCTCTTTGTCCACGCGCGTGATCTCGTAGCCAATCTCAATCTGAGAGTTGATCTTTCCGAGGAGCTCCGCCATTACCTTTGCCTTGGGCCGCCCCACGTCGTCCTCAGTCATCAATACCTGCCGTTGCAGGTTGCTCAACTCAACTCGGTCATGATCGACAAGGGTTATCCGTCCAATACCGGCGCGGGCGATCGTTTCGGCGTTGTTTGACCCCAGGGCGCCACAACCGGCGACGAGGACGCTCGCCCCGGCCAATCGTCGCTGTCCTTTCTCCCCGATCTCAGGGAGAATACGTTGGCAAAAATAGCGATCATCCTTGGCTGTATTCATTCGCGCTTTGTCCTTTCCTCTCCTTGTAAACGATCAGAAGAGATTTACCTGTCGGGCAGGTGGATCTGCCGCGAGTGCTCTATTAGAACATCGTGGCAATGAACAGTTCAAGCAGGAGGCTATGGTAGAGTCCGCCGCTACTCTTTGTCCCGGTGAAGTAAGAGGCCCCAAGAGAGGCTCGCCAAGTCTCGGAGAGAGTGAGATTAACGTCTCCTCTCAGACTGAGGTCGAGATCATCAAGCCCCTCTTCGGAAGCCTCATAGTGCCCGTCAAGATCGACCTGAGAGGAGATCGCGTCAGTAATAGCATACGAGAAGGAGTTGCGAAAGATAGCAGTAATCGTATTCTCGCCGTCTCGCGTGACACTACGCAGCGAGATCGACAGGGTATTGCGGGGACCGTCTTGAGGGATCCAGGAGAGCCGACCGGTGAGGGTACGATTAAGCGTCGGACGTGCCTCACCTAAGTAGATCACTGCGCTTGAGTTCTGCGTGTAGATAAGGGTTGGCTTCAGGTCTGGGAAGCCGTTGTAGCCAAAGTTCAGTGAGAACCGATCGCGTCGCTGCTGTCGCGGCTCTCCCAAGCCAGAGACCTCTTCGCTAAATGTCACACGCGTAGAGAACATATCGAATGTGCCGTATAGTGTTCCCCGTCCACTTAAAGAGATGATCCCTTCCTCATCCTCAAGGCTCAGGTCGAGACCCGGTGTCAGCTGAAACTCGCTGATGTTGAAGCGTTCAATGCGCAGGTCGAGTTTCACTGTCTGGGTAGTGCGGAAGGTCCCTAAAGGAAGGGAACGACCAGCGGAGAGGGTGTAGGCTGCACTGGCGTTCATAACGTCGAAGCGATGCGACCAATCGGCCGATAGTCCCCATTTCTCACTACCGGACGGCTCACCGGCGGCAAAGGCCATTGGGCGCCCCCAATCAGCTGATATAGAGAGATCTGGTAACAGTTGACAAGCCCCCTTTACCCCCAACCGATTATCCCGGCGGAGGGTCCCGAGGAGAAAATCCCCACTTAGCGCCTCATCCCAGTGCAGGGAAAGATCAAGTTTCTCATCGAATAGCTTATCCCGCAGGTTGACTTCATACGATAGCTTCCCCTCGTCGAACCCTTTGTGAATCCGGTCATCGTTCACCACCCCGTGCTTCAAAGAGAAGCCGAGATGGGGTCCGAAATCCCAGGCAAAAGAAACGTTGTTTTCCATCGTGCTTCTCCCTCGGTCGCTCCCCTGATCAATCAAGTGATAGCTGTGGGAAGCGGTCAGCTTGATATCATCGGTCGGGTGAGCTGTCCCGGAGAGGTCCCAACCTGTCGAGTCGCTTCGGCCGAGCCGACCGATCGAGGTGAAAGCCGGAGAGATACTCTCGAAGCTCCCTGAGAGGGTGAATCGCCCCATGTCACGCTGGAAGCTGACCCGCCCGAGCAACCCGCGGTCGGTGTGATCTTCGGCGGAAATGTCCGTGAATCGGAAGCGGTCGCGTCCGTCGATTTCGGTCAGTGCGTTAGCAAAGGGTGTAATAACTTCGTCTATCTCCCAGATCATCACCCGGTAATCGAGATCGGCCCGACTCCCCGCCCACAGCGTCCCCTCCGGAGTGCTGGCAAGCTCCGTTACCTCCCAGTCAGCGAGGATGGGCTCATCAGAAGAGATGCGGAAGAGGCCACTTTCGCACCCATACAATAGTTCGCCGTCGATAGATGCAAGCGAGTGAACCGCCTTCCCAAAGACGAGCCAGCCTGTTCCCGTTCCGTCGTGAAAGGCGCGCAGCCCAAGCTCGGACGCCATGTATAGACTCCGATCCACAAGGAGGAGATCGCTGACCTTAAGACCTTGCGTTCCGGGAAGTTCGGTCAGTGTCTCATTCAATTCGTCAAAGATAAACAGGCCACGCTCCGTCCCCACGTATAGGGTCTCTCCATCTCCGGCCAGAGCGTGGATGTTCCCTATTTTGGTGAACAGTTCATCAACATAGACCTTCCAACTTGCAGGGACGTCTATTTCCGCAACCTTCACTGATGCAAGTCCTTCCTTTGTCCCCACCCACAAGGTTCCATCGATGAGCGCCAGGGCATGAATAGAAGCATGAGGAAGACCGTCCTCCACGTAGTAACGACGCCAGTTCCCTACATGGGCCAACGGTGCCTCTCCCTCCAGGGTAAGAACGGTCAACCCAGAAGCGGTGGCTATAAAGATGCGCTCTTCGTCGCTTACGATATCGTAGATGCGGTTTCCCGCAAGACCGTCCGCGGTGTTATACCCACTCCACTTTCCGCCGTGGTACACGCTGATCCCGCCTAAGTGTCCAACGAAAGTGTAATCCGGAAGAGTGAGAATTGCAGTCACTTCGTTAGGAAGCTCGATCCGAAGGTTGTCATCAAATGGGAACCGGTCATAGTTGTAACCGAGCGTGAACTCGGCAGTGAAACCCTCCAGCTGCACCGAGCCAACAACGCCGGAGACAGTATGGGTGTTGGGCATAGTGCGTGCCTTATCAGGGTCTACAAGCGGGGTCGGACTATCTGCTGCCTGTAGGAAGCTGAACTCGAGTGTGAGTACATCGAAAAGAGGGAGACCGAAGCTCACCCCATAGAAGTCACGTGGGTATTCAGCGAAGCCCCCCAGGCCACCACGAAAGCGCTCATAATCGATGCGAATTGTATCCTCATCTCCCACCTCTACAAACAGGGTCAATGCACCGATCTCGTAGTCGATCGAGTAGTCGACGTCGCGTTCAAGGAGCGTCCCGTTGAGATAAACTTTTTCACTTCCTGGCACAAGCGACAGCCCAAGCATAAACGTATCCCCCGAGATGGCGTAATCGAACGATACGCGCACCGCGCTGTCGCTCCCCACAAAAAAGCTCGCGGGAAAATCTAGCTCGATGATCCCTTCATTCGGGTAAAGGACCGTCCGATAATCGGCGAAATCTGGGTCAGTAATCGGCCGGAAGGTCCCTCCGGCCACACTCACCTCTACCACCAGCGAGTCCTCTTTCAGGTTCGTTCGCCGAAGATCGTAGTAGCGACGGCGCCCCCCCTCAGTAAGAGGGTAGTCCTGCCCATCGACAACCAGAGAAACAAAGACCGCAAGCTGCTCAAGAAAGGCCAGTTCGTAGTCGGTCCCAATGTTGAAAGGGTAGCGTTTCTTCTGCTCCTCGGTGAGTTCATCCTCGTTATTGTAAGCCTTGATATAGTCCTTTAACCGCTCGCGGAGGAAGGTTGCTGGTTCGCTTCTTAAGAGAAGGACATCCTTTGTGTCGCTGACGACGATGAAACTCCCCACTGACAACTCTTCGGAGGGAGAAGCAGCGACTAGATCGAACAGGTAGGCAAGGTTGTAGGTGGTGAGCAGTCCCCGCAACGGTTCTGAGGGATCGAAGGCAAGACTGACCAGAGAGAAGTCCGCCACAAATGGCTCTTCTAGTTCATAGTGGTAGAGTCCATCGATGTTTCGTAGATATGGCTGGTGGAGCCAGGGTTGCCCGGGTGGCGAAGCGGAGAAGAGAACCTCCTCATGTGCCGTGCGACCAACGAAAGTCCTCGACTCCGAGATCCCCTCGATCTGGGAGAGGATCCCGGTCAGTCGCGCCTCCCCCATTTGATAATCAAGGCGAGCCCCTTTGAGTTTCTTGTTGTAAACGGCAAACACTTCCTTCCCACTGATGGAGAAGTCCCCAAAGACTCCTTTGAGGTCACCAGCATCGAGGTTAACTTTAAGCGACTGCATGCTCATCGGCTCCTGATCGTTGAAGTGAGCGTTGATAGTGAGGATGGAGAGGGCTTCGCCAGTGATGTCGACCGCGAGCGACTGATCGAGGATGAGTTGATACGCTGCAACACCAGCTTGAGCCAACCCTTGTGGGTCGCCGAGGCCGTAGCGCAAGCTCCAGGTCTTCTGGCCGTTAATATCGGCACGAAAGGCCTCGTCCTCCTCTGAAAGGACAGGAAGGTCAACCAGGAGAAGGCACAACGCTATGATTGTCAGCATCACTACTTTCGTTGTGTTTCCCTTCACTTTCGCTTGCGCACGCACTTTCGCCTCCTTTTCTTAAAACCGGAAGGTGAGCGAGATACAGTAGCCCTCCAAAAGATCGAGGCGGGTGGCGTAGGCCCAATCAACCTGGAAGTTGGCAAACTGCACTGTCGACCCGAAGGTGGTACCAAAACCGTCATAGCCAACGCGCGCGGCAAGCCCGCCAACCCACGCCTCGAACCCGCCTGCTACGATCGGGTTGGTCGAGAAGAGGCCAGAGGCCTCAAAGACCGCATTCCAACGAACTTCCTCAGATGGCCTCAGGGTTATTGCCGCACCAACCCGCATCCCCGTCTCCCACTCCTCCGTGTGCCCGCCCTCGAAGGTAATCGCTTGCGAGTAGAGGTTCTCGACCAAGAACCCTACCCGTACGATATCAGTGACCATGAGTATTGCCGGATCGAGTGCCCACCCCTCGGCGGTGTATGGTTCTCGCACCCGATAGAGCTTCCACCTCACGCCAACGCCCAAGGGACCGATGGAGAAGCCAGAGGCGATCACCCCACCCCGGCTCACGTAGCGTAACCCGTCATCCGCGTTTGTGATCCACCCCGAGTCAATCTGGAGTACGGTAACACCGAAATACGGGAGTGTAAGACCGAGTGTTCCATAGGTCACCGCCTCGAACTGTCGTGCAAGGAGCGAGGTTACGCCAATCCGCTCGATCCATCCCAAGCCAGCTGGGTTATAGAAGGCCGCATTCTCGTCATCCGCCAGGGCAAGAAACCCTCCACCCATCCCCAAAGGACGCCCTCCTGTCCCTAACTGGAAGAGCGCTGCCACGTTTGAAAACTCCGCCCCGCAGTCAGCGACGGCAAAGAGGGCAACCCCTAGCAATGCAAGTACCCATGCCCGTTTCACCGCTTTATCACCAACCTTTCTACCCGGGAACGGCCGGTATCGGTAATAAGGACGTAGAGGTAGAGACCGCTTCCCAACGGGTCGCCGCGGTCGCTTACAAGATTCCACTCGTATTCGTTTGCCCCCGGGGCAAGCGCTACCTTGAGCAGAGGCCTCCCCGCAATGTTGTAGATGTAAAGAGTAGCCTCCGTGATCCCTGCTGGAAGCTCGTAGGTGAAAAGCGCATGGTCATGTACCGGATTCTCACCGACCGTGATCACAGGTATTTCCTTTTCCCCGTCGTCCTGCGGTGGTTCAACTGCGGCCACTACCGTCTCGGCAGCAACCTTTCCCCATCCCCAGCGAGGGTTAGGAACGCCACCGGTGAATACATCACTTGCCACTGTTGTTATGAGTCTCTCCCTGACATCTCTAGCGGTTAATTGGGGATTGATCGAGAGCATCAACGCGACCACCCCACTGATATGCGGCGCGGAGATGCTCGTCCCGAGGAGCATAGTGTGCTCGCCGTCAGGATGTGTGAGGTAGCTCGGAGAGGTGCTATCTGCGGATAGTGCAGCCGCGACCCAAGCCCCGGGGGCAGTCAGCTCCGGCTTCTGGCGGCCGTCGCGTGTCGGCCCCTGACTGGAGAAGTAGGAAAGCGCACCGAGTGGATAATTGTAGGAGAAGTCTTCTTCACCGGAAAGCGAGGGCCAACTGGCCTTGGTGTTGAACGCTCCTACAGTGATCACCCGCTCAGCGTTCCCCGGCTCGTCAATGGTATGCGTAGAATCACCTCCAAGGATCGTCCCCCCGTCCGTAGAGGTAATCCACCCATCGAACCGTCCCCCTCCTCCCTCATCACTCACGGTGAAGGTCACTGGCAACCCAGAAACGAGGTCACTTAGCGTAACCATGATTTCCTTGTCACCATTGTTCGGGTTTACCCCAGCTGATGCGTTATCCACATATATATTCCCACTCGCTGTGCTGGTATATCCAGTCGATCCCGCCAGCACCACAAGCGCCCCTCCGGTAGATGGGGCGACGGTGAGAGTGAAAAAGGACCCGCCGGGATACCATAGGGAAAGTTCAACTGAATCCGAAGCAGGATCGACCGAGAAGGTGGACGAGTTGCCGTGGAGGGTATGCGAAACATGGATCGATCGGTCGCCCTCGTTTCCCGCCGAGACGATGATTACTCGCCCCGGCTCCCCCACAAGTTCATCCAACCCCTGCTCGAACAGGCTCGTCCCGTCGTGTGGCCCAGAGTGCCCTCCCAGGCTGAGGGTGACAACGGCTGGAAGGTCGTGTTCCTCCGCCCGCTTGAAGATGTAGTCCACCCCAGCAAGAATGTCAGACGTATAGAATGGCGTCTTCACCATGATGAGCTGGGCTGCGGGCGCCACCCCAACGAACCCGGCAGTGGAAGATGAACCATCGCCAGCCGCAACACCCATCACGTGTGTGCCATGCCCTTCTGTGTCTGCTTGGCGCACGAGACCCTCCCCTGAGTCAAACCCAAGGGCAAGGTCACTCTCTATCTGCGCCTTGTCATAATAGGTCCCGAAGAATCCCCCAGTTTGGTCCCAGATATAAAGAATGCACGAGGACTCTTCAAACCCATCGCCGTCCGCATCATAACGAAAATCGAGGTGGGTGTAGTCGATCCCGGTATCGACTGCCCCGATGATCACCCCTTCGCCGATCACCGGCGGAGATTGCGCATGCACTCGATCCACTCCAATTGCAGGAAGGCTGCGGTCAAGCTTCGGCTCTGTTCGCCAAGCTGGCTCCACATAAATGACATCTGGCGAAGCAGCAAGGAACAATAGATCCTCCAAGGTAATCCTCATGCAAAGGATTGTCCCAGTGCTCACTCCAACCGGCAAACCGAGAAAGCTAGCCCCCCACATCGGACGGGTCACCTTCACCAGTACACCGATCGATTCCCCCTTTTCTCCCACGCCTCCGAAAAGGGGCAGGCAAGGAAGAATCACTCCATCCGCGCTGAAGACCTGCAGAAATGAAGAGAGTCCCGCAAGGTTGAGGGCACCCGTGCGCTCCGTTTGGGAAAGGACAGCCCGCAAATAGGGGTGAAGCTGCTCCTGACCGCCTGAGGCGAACAGTTCAACAATAAGACAAAGGCTAGCGGCAAAAAACAGAGCCGCAGCGAACTTTCGCATTTAATTTCCCCCTCAAACAAGTGAGTGATTGTACCATGCCGGCCTTTCCCATACAAAACCTTATCCAAGGAGACTTAACCGACCCGCCTTTACAAGCTGGGACGGGCTGTGCTATCATTGTTGAAGCTATCGCGCAGCTAAAAAAAGAAGGTAGACCATGTTTGGGAGGGTGGCACCGGCGGTGATCCACTTCATGTGTTGTAATCCAGGCCGGAGAAGGGAAAGAGGTTATCTCTACCATTGAATACTGCAACTGAAGGGTTTACCAAGGAGGAGATGCTCACCCGCTACAAACAGGCGGTGGAGCGGGCGATTCCCCACCTCGCCGTCAAAAACGGTGTTGTCAACATCGACTCGATCTGGGTGGCAACCTCTATCCCCTATGACCTATTGCAGGAAATCCTCGCCCGGGAGGATCTCATCCTCCCAGAGAACGTAGAGCGAATTAGCATCAGATCGCGGGTACACGCAGGAGAGCAGGGTGGAAAGCCAAGAGGAAGAACAAAGAGCGGGAGACGTAAGGTTCGGAACTGACGGCTGGCGTGGGGTGATCGCGCGTGAGTTCACGTTCGATAATGTTGCCCGCGTTGCTCAGGCGACCGCTGGGTTCCTCCTTTCTAAGACTCGCAAGGAGCTTGCCATCTACCGGGAGTGGGGAGCTTCGTACCGGTCCGCTGCCAATGGGGTAATTATCGGTTACGACACGCGCTTCCTCTCACGCGAGTTTGCATATCACTTCGCGCGCGTGCTCCACGACAGTGGAATCCCGGTGATAATCTCCGATGCCCCAGTCCCTACACCGGCTCTCTCCTATGCTGTAGTCGAGCGCCGCGCTGCCGCAGGAATCATGTTCACCGCCAGCCACAACCCGCCGATCTATAACGGGATCAAGTACAAGGCAGAGTACGGCGGTTCCGCTCCTGGTGAGGTCACCTCAGCAGTGGAGCGGCTCCTGCCAGATAAGGTGACTTCCCCCCGCTCGCCTGAGGGGGCAATTGTGAAGGCGGATTTAAGAGAACCCTTCCTGGCCAAGGTTCGCACCCTCGTTGACCCCGCTCGGCTCACCGCCTCGCCAGTGCGGGTAGTGATCGACTCCATGTACGGCTCGGCGCAGGGTTATGTTTCCCAACTCCTCACTGAGTACGGTGTCCCCTACGTGCAGATTCGTGGGACACGCAACGTCCTCTTCGGCGGCAAGAAACCGGAACCGATCGAGGAGAACCTCATCCCTCTACGAGCGGTGATCGCCTCCACACGCCGAGGTGGGGAACCCCTGATCGGTGTAGTGACCGATGGGGACGGCGACCGTATCTCGGCAATGGATGAGCAAGGCAAGTTCATCGATGCACACCGCAGCTTTGCCCTCATCCTCCGTTACTTGATAAAGGAGCGGGGTTGGCGCGGAGCGGTCGTCAAGTCGTTTGCCCTAACGGACATGGCACAGAAGATCTGCCGCGAATACAACCTGGAGCTGATCGAGGTCCCGATCGGGTTTAAATACGCCTGTGAGCAGATCCTAAAGCGCGACGTGCTGATCGCCGCGGAGGAGAGCGGAAGCATCGCCATCCGCGGCCACATCCCTGAGCGTGATGGGGTCCTCCTTTCCCTTCTTTTGGTCGAGATTGCGGCGAGCGCGAAGCGCCCCATGAGCAAGGTGGTAGCAAAGATGCTTTCAGACCTCGGTCCACACGTCTACCATCGCCGCGACATCGAGGTAGAAGGGCGCTTGGAGGTGGTTGCCCGGTTGCTCAAGAACCCACCGGAGCGATTCGCCGGCCACCGCATACGCGCGATCGAAACCCTGGACGGCTTAAAGCTTCGCTTCGATAAAGGATGGCTCCTGTTCCGCGCCTCCGGAACCGAGCCGATCCTGCGCCTCTACTGCGAGATGGAAACAAAAAAGGATGTCCAAGTCATGTTGGAAGAAGCGGAGAGACTGGCACGAGGAGATCTAACGCTGTGGTAGAACGATACGCTTTTGTGAAAATTGAAGAACGCTGGCGCGACTTCTGGCGCGAGCAAGGGTTCTTCCACGCGGAGACCTCCGACACAGGCAAGAAGTTCTATTACCTAAATATGTTCCCCTACCCCTCGGGGTCGCTGCACGTGGGACACGGGAGAAACTACATCATCGGGGATGTAGTAACGCGCTTCTACATCATGCGCGGCTATAACATCCTAAACCCAATGGGTTGGGACGCCTTCGGGCTTCCGGCGGAGAACGCCGCGATCGACCGAAAGACCCACCCCCGTGAGTGGACGCTTAAAAACATCGCGAAGTCAAAGGAGCAGTTCCGCGCCTGGGGAATCGAGTACGACTGGGACCGGGAGGTGACAACCTGCCTACCCGACTACTACCGCTTCACACAGTGGCTATTTTTAAAACTCTACGAGCACGACCTCGCTTATAAGAAGAAGGCGACGGTCAACTACTGCCCCACTTGCGACACGGTCTTAGCCAACGAGCAGGTGGTGGGTGGGGTCTGCGAGCGCTGTGGGACACCGCCTCAGCCAAAGACCTTAAAGCAGTGGTTCTTCCGCATCACCGCCTACGCCGACCGTCTCCTCGATGACCTTGAGAAGCTCACCGCCTGGCCGGAGCACGTTAAGAAGATGCAGTCAAACTGGATCGGTCGCAGTGTCGGCGCCGATGTAACCTTCCATACTAAGGACGGTGAGGAGGTTGTTGTGTTCACCACCCGACCCGACACCCTGTGGGGAGCCACTTTCATGGTCCTTGCCCCAGAGCACCCGCTCGTTGATAGCCTGACCACCCCGGGGCAACGCGAAGCAGTGGAAGCCTATTGCCAGCAGGCGAGCCGGCAGAGCGAAGTGGAAAGGGTCTCAATCGAGCGCGAGAAGACCGGAGTCTTCACCGGCGGATATGCGATCAATCCCGTAAACAACGAGAAGATCCCGGTATGGATCGCCGACTATGTATTGATGACGTATGGAACAGGCGCAATCATGGCTGTCCCCGCTCACGATGAGCGTGATTTCGCCTTTGCTCTTAAGTTTGGCCTGCCGATCATCCCGGTGATTGCGCGCCCGGACAGCGTGGTTAAATCCTATGTGATGAAAGGCACGGTGCAAGATGGCCTCGCCGATGCCCTGCAAGCAGAAGGCTACACGTTCGAGGCGCACTCTGATGGGCTCTTCGTCACTATTAAGGCCGATCAGGTCGACCGCTACATCGAGTTGATGCGTGCGCATCTGCTACCCGGTGGGTGGAACGAAGTCATCGGTGCACGCTTTGCATGGATATTCGATGATGGGGTGATGGCGCTTGACTCGGTAGAGGCAGATAAAGCGATCCTTGCCCGCTGCCAGGCCTTAGAACCAAACGTGAAAGACAAGCGCACGCTGATGGAAATGGTTTATAAACTGGATTTCTACCGCGATGTGCTGTTTCACACTGACTACGGCACCATGCTCCACTCAGACAAGTTCAGTGGCACTCCAGGGGAGAAGGCCCAAGAGAAGGTGACAACCTGGCTAGAAGAGACAGGGAAAGGTCGACATGCTGTCCATTATCACCTTCACGATTGGCTCATCTCCCGTCAGCGCTACTGGGGAGCGCCTATCCCGATCGTCTATTGTGAAAAATGCGGACTCGTCCCCGTTCCTGAGGAGGACCTGCCGGTCCTCCTTCCTGAGGTGCAGTTCATCGGCAAGATGGGGCTTGCCGACATCCCCGGTTACGCTGAGACGACCTGCCCGCGTTGTGGTGGACAGGCCGAGCGTGACACAGACACAATGGACACCTTTGTCGACTCCTCATGGTACTATCTGCGTTTCATCTCAGCACACTACGAGGAAGGACCGTTCATCAAGGAAGACGTTGACCGCTGGCTGCCCGTTGATCAGTATGTGGGTGGGGTGGAGCACGCCATCCTTCACCTCCTATACTCGCGGTTCATCACCAAGGCGCTTTGCGATATGGACTACCTCAGTTTCGACGAGCCATTCAAGCGCCTGTTCACCCAGGGGATGGTCTGCCACAGGGCCTACCGCTGTCCTGAGCACGGATGGCTCTACCCTTACGAAATCGAAGACGGCCATTGCCCACTCTGTGGCGCGGCCGTCGAGACGACGGACTACCTCGCCAAGATGTCGAAGTCGAAGAAGAACGTGGTCATGCCCGCCGATATCATCGATCGCTACGGCGCGGACACCGAGAGGCTGTACACCCTGTTCATGGGGCCGCCGGATCGAGACATCGAGTGGTCAAACGAGGGAGTCCGTGGGGCGTTTCGCTTTTTGAACCGGGTCTGGACCCTTGTCCTCTCGCAAGCCGATCGGATCGCCGCCGCGTCCAAGACCGTCGACGCAGACCTCCTTGACGAGAACGCAAAGCGCCTGTGGCGGCGCTACCACCGCACGGTGAAAAAAGTCACCGAGGACATCGAGGGGCGGTTCAACTTCAATACCGCTGTCTCATCGATCATGGAGCTCGTCAACGAACTGAGCCCTTACCTCGAGAAAGAGGGCGATGACGCGCTCGTGCGCGCAGTCATCGAGGGATTGATCCTCATCCTCTCGCCGTTTGTCCCTTTCGTATGCGAGGAGATGTGGCGGCGAATCGGACACAGCGATGCGATTTTGGAGCAGCCGTGGCCGTCCTTCGCAGTCGAGGCCCTTGAGGAGGAGTCGATCGAGATTCCGGTGCAGATAAACGGCAAGCTCCGCGCCCGCGTGACGGTCTCCATCGACACGGCCCGCGATCCCGATGCCCTAAAAGAAGCAGCATTGGCTGCCGAATCGGTCACTAAACGGCTCAAAGGAAAAGATCTGGTCAAGGTGATCGCCATCCCCGAGAGGATGGTGAGCATCGTTTTAAAGTAACCTGTCACCAACGGATTCATTGCGCTGCTTCCTTGAAAAGAACCGCGAAATCGGATAAGAAGAAGGTAGTAACGGGGCCTTAGCTCAGTTGGGAGAGCGCTTGCATGGCATGCAAGAGGTCAGGGGTTCGAATCCCCTAGGCTCCAAACTGCCAATCGTAAGCCAACGCGGACTCACGAGACTTGCCAGTGGGCAGGTGCCCCTTCCATTTCAGTCTTAGCTAGTCTAATCGCTTCGTCGTATCCTATGCCGAGGAAGAGGAGGATACAGCATGCGGAGAATCGCAGTGGTGGTCCACGCTGAAGCACAGCATCACGTTGATCAACTCGTGGGTGGCTGGTATGACTCAAGCCTCACAGACAAGGGAAAGAGACAGGCTCGTCAGGTTGGTAGAGCCTTGCGAAGTATCTTTCCAGAGCTTCAGGTGCCGATCGTGTCCTCTGACCTTCTGCGCGCTCGCCAGACAGCCGAAATCATAGGAGAGCATCTTGGGACGGCAGTCACCTTGGATTCCGGCTTCCGAGAGCTCAGCTACGGAGTCGCAGAGGGACGCCCCAAGGCATGGCTCGACAAGCGGATTGTTCCCACACCTGCAAAGGGATCCCGTCTCGATCATCGTGTTTGTGAGGGTGCGGAGTCGCGAAGGGATCTCGCTACTAGGGTAAACGCAGCAATGAATGAGATCCTCTTCTCAGATCAGAAGGATTTGGTCATCGTAACGCACGGATTCGCTGCGACTTTTGTGATCTCGTGCTGGATTGGTCTGCCGATGGAAAGCGCCGACTATGTCGCGTTTTCAGTTTCCCCTGCCAGTCTGTCACTTCTTGTCGAAGATGATGTATTCCTCAACCGTGGCGTCATACGTCTCAACGACACAAGTCATCTGCATTAGTCCGTGGAGAGACCTTTCAAGCCGGCATCCTGGCATTGGTCACCAGGGAATAGCTAACGAATGCGTTCTACAATCAGTCCCTCAGGCTCCAATCATCTCTTCTGAACGGCTTTTCTATCCTCCGTTCGCCGCGCCTACTGCGTGCTGCCGGACCTTACACGTCACGTGACAGCGAGTGACGTGCACTGATCTCATAAGAACCTCACGTGGTCGCGAATCACTGCCAGTCTGGTGCATGTTGCCGTCTGCTCTTCTTCTGGACTACAATGGCTCGTTATGTCATCTAGCGAGCAGAAACGGAGGAAGCGCCGGTTCCTCTTTCAGATTTACTCAAAGCAACTTGAGCGTCTCAATGCAGACTACAAGGGCCAATATGCCTGTCCCGTTTGCCACAGACTCTTCCCGAATGAGGCCACAGAGAAGGATGCACCCGAGGACGCACGTCTGACAATCGATCACATTCCGCCGAACGCGTGTGGAGGACAGGACGAGGTCTTGCTCTGCTCTGTCTGCAATCGAGAAGCAGGCCACGGCCCAGACGCAGAACTAGATCGCGATCTATCGCGGGCTGCTAGTCGGGACAAAGGACAGCGCTTCATTGATCCGGGATGGAAGGAAACCCTTGGATATGATCGAGCTTGGCTTGGAGGGCGTGACAACGGACTGGTTGTACGAGTACGAACAAGGCCTGATGGCATCGAAGTTTTCCCTGAGCCCGGCACGACTGACGATCAGCACTATCGAGACTATCTGAAGGAGAGGATTCAGAGAGAAGGCCCGGTCGAACTCCAACTGAGTTTCCCAATGGGAAAGCCCTCAAGAGACATGCGGCCCCCTGATAAGATGCAGTTACGGGCGTCCCTCTTTCGCAGTGCGTATCTGTTGGCTTTCCTACATCTGGGATACGCCTACATCTTATTGCCACACGTTATCCCACTCCGCGAGTGGATCCTGTCCCCGGAGGACCACCAAGAAGACATCAGCGCTACCATAGTCAACATGCCCAGTTCAGCCGAAGTCCCGTGGGGCTCAGCCAGTACTCTTTGCTTCGTTGAGCTTGAGAACTGCTACAGATGCTTCGGAGTTGCCCTGAACTTGGAATCAGAAGGCTACAGGCGGCATCATGTGATTCTGTTGCCGCCTCCGGTGATTAAACCACATCGCTCCTTCCCTAATGGGGAGATGCTTTCACTACGAGCCGCGAAGTCACACACAAAGCTGCGCTTGGTTGGCCTAAAGCGAGAACACCTGCAAGAGTGTTTCAAAGATGAGGAGCAGCCTATGGCTCTCTTGGCAGGGCTTTGGGCCTCGCTACTCAACGAATGCTCGTAGGCATTCGATATCTGCTGCCACCCTTCTGTCGGGGGAATTCGGGGGACACATACCTTAGAATTCGGGGGACACATACCTTATCTCCGATGCTTGGGGCCTGGCTTTCGCTTGCGGAGGAAGCGACCTGTTAGCGCCTCGGCTAGATTCACGAACGACTCACCTCCCAACGGCCGACCAGTGCGCGTGTGGAGCCGTAGTTCCTCGATCCCATCGGGTTGGGAGGAAAGGAACGCTTTCCAGTCATCTATTTCCGCAAGTGGGCCCAGACTGTGCACAAGAGGATCTTTCTCCATGAGTCCCATCGACCACCGTGCGCTTTACCATTGGTAGTCCCACGGCTGAGCCACCAGACCAGCACGAACCGGATTCCCCAAGACGTAGCGAACAGCGGGCAGGAGATAATCAAAGCAGAAAAGGCCAGAAAAGGGGTCAAACCTTGTTTTTTGCGTTCTTTTCCTTCCCGATGCGTTTTACGATACGACTCAGAGTAGAAGGGTGTAGCCCCAGATACTTCTGAAGTGCCGTCAACGTATAGCCATGCTCCATCACCGCTTCGTGAATCCTCTCGTTGCGGATAGTCTGCTCTCCCGCACTTTATTGAGATGAGAGGGGAAAGCTACCGTCAGCGGCAGAGGAGACTCAGCACCGGCAGCTCAATCTTCGGGAAAAAGGAGGAGAAACAGGAGAATGAGATCACCCAGGAATCACACAATCAGGAGGTAGAAGACGACTGAAAGGGTGGGGACACGTACCCGACCCCGGACCGGGGAAACCTACCCGGCCCTTGACACTGATTCAGGTAGGTACTACAGTGCTACTGGAGTCTTGTCTGCCCAGGGAAAGGAGGGACGAATGCCACGCAGATCTTTGACGGCTGTCGTTACTGCGTTCTGCCTTGTTTTGGCCTCTGTAGTCTTAGTATCAGCTTCTGAGGTTCTCAGCGTCCCGCTTGAGTTTGGAACGATCTCTGAGGCTGTCGCGGCGGCGAGCCCCGGCGATGTCGTTGAAGTCACTCCCGGCACCTACGAGGAGAACGTTGTCATCACGATCCCGATAGTCCTGCGTGGACCACGCACGGATGACTTGGACGTCGTAGTAGTGGGGCTGGCGTCAACCGAGCCCGTGCTGGAGATTCGGCTTGCCGAGGAACAGACTGTAGTACTGGAACACGTGGGGATTCAGACAGCAGGTCCTGGCGCGTGCATCCTGGTTGCCAGTTCACCAGCCAGCAAGCTCGAAGTAAGGGATTGCCATTTCACTGGGTTGGGTGGCTACGAGACGAAATGCATTGATGTCGTCCGGGGACAACTGGTCGTTGAGGACTGCAGCTTCGTGGGGCCGAACAAGGCCAACCGGGTTCTCGACAGAAGCAACGGTGTTCTAGTGAGATGGGGCGCTCGAGCAACGATTCGCCGGTGCGCTTTTCGATGGTTCGAGGACGCGATCCAGACCCACAGTGGGCAGTACCTCCGAGCGGAGGAAAACAGCATAAGCGACTCAATGGGAGGGATTACTCTCTGGAACAGCGCATTCGCGCAGACGGAAGCATTCATCCACGACAACACAATCAGGTCTTGCACTGCGGGCATCTCGCTTACAGGACACACAGCAGCACTTGACATCAGGAGGAACATCTTGATGGACACGCGATGGTTGCCGTTCCGAATTGCGCTCAGCCAATGCCCTGGAACGGAAGATGGAGTCCGCTTCACTGGCGAGATCACTGGCTTCGAGAATCGGACGAACACGCCAGACCTACTGTGCCCAGGTGCCGATGACTCCTACTGGCCACCCGGGTTCGTGATGTAGCACGTCAGATCGGTAACGGGGTCAGACCTTGTTTCTTGCGTTCTTTCCCTTCCCGATGCGTTTTACGATACGACTCAATGCCCGCTGTGTCACTCGTTCAGCACCCGTTCGTTTCCTTCCGGCCAGGGAAATCCGGGCAGTAGTCCTCGCTATCGGGAACACCGTCACCGTCTCTATCAGCTGGGGGCGTATCAGTACTTGCCCCGCTCCTCCAGGCCGCTGCTTCCTCTGCCGTCAGTATGAGATAGGTTGTCCCGAACTCAACGCTCGGCTCGATCTCCGAGCCCTCGTGCCATTCGTTGAAGCTCGTGATCAGGATCCACTGGGGCTTGCTGGCGTGGGCGATATCCCAATACGCGCGATACGTATCTCCGCCAGCCCGATCTACGAATAGGTTAGAGGCCTGCTTGTACGCTTCGTCATAGCCAGGGACAGCGGTCGCGGCAAACAAGGCCCCCTGCAGCCGCGCAAGCAGAGAGCCTGCCTTGTACTGCTCAGCGACCAAATCGAGGGGCAGCGACACCGGGTTGTACGTGTGGATTCCCTGGAAGACAGACAGAAACTCATTTCGAAGTCCGTCGGCAATGGCAAAGATCCTCCGTCCCTGCCTATCGAGCTCGGCAAACACGGTCTCCCATTCCGTGAGGCTGAACTTCTCGGTCACCCTGACGTAGAAGAAGATCACGGGCAGTCCCTCGACGGTGAGGAATGACGAGTTCGAGCCGTAGCGAGAGATGATGTAGTTCACATCGGAGACGATCTGTGCGGGGCTGTTGGCGTCCTCGTAGTAGACCGTCACGAGGAAATCCTCTTCCGAGGCCACCTCGAGCAGAACCTGCAAGGCTCGGTCTTCGAACGTGCCGTTGCCCCACCACGAGGCGATGAAGCCGTCAATTCCTGCCTCTTTCGCTTCGCGGATGTGACGACGAACGGTTTCGTGGTCCTGGGAATCGTAGTAGCCAGCCAGGGGAGTGTGAGCTGAATCGTGATGGGACCTATCCGGATTCCAGTGCACCCATCGGCCGCTTGGGCCCTCTGGAATCCCGTACCAGGGATAGTAGAAGGCAAGAACCTTCTGTCCGCCGAGAGAAGTCTCCGCAGGAACCTCCAGGATCTGTGGAGCGACACGGGATGTGATCTCCGTGGTGCGAAGTGAGTACGTCCTGGCATTGGCAGGGTCGCTGGCGTCAGCCACCCCCTTGTGCGTGTAAGTTGCGAGGAGATCCGAGCCCGCGCTTTCCACTGTCCGCAGAGAAACTGTGCTCTCCCCGATGTGCCCCTTCTTGATCGTGACCCGCATCCAGCTCGACGTCAGCTCGGTAAGGTATGCCTGAAGACGGATCACGACTTGCGTTGTGTCGTATCCCTGCTTGCCCACGGCCACCGCAGAGAGCGCGTAGACCGTAAGGCCGGGGACGTTGCGGCCTTCAAGAATCTCGTACGAGTGCACGATAAGCGTGCCTCCAGAGAAGATGACATCGGTCCAGTCCGACGTTGTGCTAACCAGAATCTCGACAGGGTAGATCTCATCGGCCGCGAGAGTGCAGGATGCGACGGATACAACAACAATTGCCAGCAGGCCGACAGCTCGTGCCCACATGGTCTCCTCCTTTCCTGTAAGCACTCTAGCGCACTGTACACCAATTGGCAATTGGTCGCCCCCATGGGACGCCGCTGGAAGCCTCGCTGGTCTGTGGATACATCCCTGACTTGGGACACGAATCGCCATCGCGAAGAAGTCTCAAACCACTGCCATTCACAGGGACCGGAGCAGCCCAGAGGTTTGCCCAAATGTAATGCACATCACCACGCTACAGCCAGCACACGAGTTCTACAATCAGTCCCCCAGGCTCCACAGATCCTGAAGCTGAAACTGGAGGAACCATCTCTCCCCCTTCTTTTTCGCTTTGATCCCCTTTTTCACCAAGGTGATCCTATCCGATCAGCTTCCCCAGGCTTAGCGCTTTAGGGGGGTGTTGCTTTTCAATCGCACCCATTCCCACCGCCCCCCGGCAAAGGTCACCCCATTTGCTACCTGGCATAAATCTCGTTGTTAGGAAGGAATAGAGAGGGTAGAATGCTTCTATGAGCAAGACACTTGAGCGGATCAAACAGCTCGCCTGAGAATCAGGAAATCAAGATATCAGATCACGGTTACGATGAGCTGGCAGAAGACGACATATTCGCGAAAGACATAGTGGCCGGCGTAAAGGATGCCGTGCTGGTGGAAGATTATTCGGAGTATCCAAAAGGCTCTTGCGTGTTGGTGTTACAAAGGGATCGAGATGGTAGGCCGATACATGTTGTTTGGGGAATTCCAAAGGATGCAATCTCCCCTGCGGTCGTTGTTACGAGTTACAGGCCGGATCCCGGCCAATGGACAACTGATTTCTTGAGGAGGCGTAAATGAAGAAGAGGCATCACACAAAACTGGTCCACGAGGGAAAATACGTGGCAGAGGTTGACGTCGAGCTCGTCGAAACCGACGAAGGCTGGTCACCGTACCTGTCATTGGAGGATGCGTACAAGCTCGACGACGTTCGCGAGGCCCTGCATCGTGGCGATGTCAAAAGTGCAGCACGACTCTCCCGCGTCTTTACGCTCACGCCTGTCACACCGTAGCTGCCTGCCGGAGAACCAGTAGCTGTATCAGATGCGCGACAGAGCGCGGTGGTGAGTCGCGTCCTCCCCGAACGTCAAGAAAGTGTATTCGGTTATCGCCATTCAGAAAAATCGCCTGCTTAGCGTTCCCTCGTGCTGTGGGGGATACACCGCGCCTTCAAACTCGATTCACAGTGGCCGTGTCATGGTAGCAGTATTGCAGGTTGCCATGCAACAAACAAGGTCTGACCCTTTATCTCTCTTTATCTTCGCCCTCTAAGGCCCGGAGTTGTTCAGGGTCAAATAAGCCATCGGGAATTGCCTCACTCGTGATTTCCACGATCTCAAGTTCCGTGACACTTCCAGCAAGAAGCTGGTTTTCAATCCGTTGACTCCTAACGTAGAGGTCTTCTCCGTTTGCAGCGTACTCCACGAAGAAAACCTTGTAGAAGGGAAGGCCGCTCAGCGCGTAGAGAGTCATCATTACTGGCTGTAGCGTCCCGGAGTCGGCGAGGACCGTCACGGCCTGGAAGGCGATTGTGTAATCGACCGCCTCCAGGTCGACCTCGACTGCGGGGGCACCATCTTCGAGCCGCGTCTCGCGCCGCTCGACAATCGTGTAGTTATCGACGAATTCGATCCCGCTCGTTTGGGCGACGGCCGCATCGCCGAACAGCTCGCTCGTGGCGCTCGTTTTGATCGGAAAGTCCAAATCGGGACCGAAGAAATATGTTGCCTCAGGCGTGGAGAGATAGATCTGTCCGGCCAACTCCTCCGGAGCGAGGAATTCGATGCGTGCGTACTCTTCTCCATCGATCATCTTGAACCGCAACCTGGTAGTGGCCTCTTTTGTGGCATCCGCTGTTTCGGCAACGATAGCAATGGTGATCCCGGTGGTTGTTTCATCGAACAGCCGAGCTTCGTCAAAGGCCGTCAGCAGTTCCTCATCGGAGAGGTCCGTCTGTGCCACACCGAAGGCTGCATAGAGGACCACTACGGCAAAGGCAATGAGAGAAAATACACTTTGTCTCATATTCTGTCTCCTTCCTTAGGAGTCATGTTCCGTCTAGATGCTACGGAGCGCTTCGACGATCCGCAATCGCGCGTTCTTGGCCGCCGGATAGAGCGTGCTTAAGAACGTTGACGCGATCGCGGTGAAAAACGGAAGCAGGAGGGCAACCGCTGTGATCTGCACGTGCAGCGGCTGGGGGATGGCCGCTCCCGGTGGTGTCCACGTCACTCCGATCGCGTTGAACACGAGCCCGATGATCGTTCCGATCACCAGTCCGGTAAACCCTCCAATAGCCCCGAGGAAGATCCCTTCAAGCAAGAACGAACGAAAGACCCGGCCGCGGGTCGTGCCGAACGCGCGAATTGCTCCCACCTCGCGGGTGCGCTCAAGAAACGACATCGTCAACACTTCCAACACGCTGAAGAATACGAGCACAAATACAGCAATGGTGGCAAGCCCTGAGAACGCGCCGTAGAACGTGCGAATCGACTCATACGTCGTTGTAAGCTCCTGCCACGGACGCGCCTCAAGTGGGATCCCCGCTGCTTCAAGCCGGGCCTGCACTTCTGCAGCGTACAATGTCGAGTCGTCAACGTTCTCCAATCCGATGAGAACCCGCTCCACTCCGTCGGTGCGCAGGAGCCGCTGAGCGAAGGGCAGGGGCACGAGTCCAAGCTGCTTTTCGACTGTTTCCACACTGTAAGTCAACAATCCAACGACCGTTACAGTTGCTGCATTGAAGTTGCCCGAGATGGTTCCGGTGGCGATGTTGACTCGATCACCCAGCTCAACGTCAAGCTTCGCTGCCAACGCCCGGCCAAGTACGATCTGACCGGAGGCATCGTCAGTTGACAGCTCGCCATCGATCACTATGCACTCGTAGTTGTTGACACAGTTACAGGGTATGAATCCGCGGCCGATCAACAGTGTGCTACCAAGCTCGTCGCCGATTAGCCCGGCAAAGTTCAACTCCCAGGTCACACCAATCACCCCGGGATCATCCTTCACCATTGCCACCACCCTATCGAGAGTTGCAGGGTCAATCAGGACGTCAGCTCCGGAGGCAGTATTGTCGAACAGGCGCGCATCGGCTATCTGAACAGCGCCGGATTCGCACGCCAAAGACTTTTTCGTCGAGGCGAGGGCCTCGTTGATGAACAGAAGGAGGAAGTAGAGAATCGCCACGCCAAGTACGATCACCGTGAGGCTAAACGCAGTGCGACGCCCGTTGCGGAACACATTGCGAAACGCAACCTTAATGTCCACTGCTCGCCTCCTACGTTACGCGCAATGCTTCGGCCACCTGCAACCGGGCCGCCTGAACCGCAGGGAAGATTGCAGAGAGCAGTGTGGCGACAACACTCACCACAAACGGCAGCCACGCAGTCTGTACGGTCATGCGGATTCCTAAGACGACCGGTTCCACCGTCCCTGGAGGCTGCCACTCGATCCCCACCGCGTTGAACGCCAATCCCAACACCACGCCGAACGCGATACCCGTTCCGCTTCCCAGAAGTGCCAGCCAAAAGCTCTCCGCAAAGAACAGGCGGAACACTTCTCCGCGTTTGGTCCCCAGCGCCCGGATTGTCCCCACTTCGCGGGTGCGCTCGAGAAACGACATCGTCAACACTTGCAGGATGATGAAGAACACGAGCACGGAGACCGCCAGGGTAACAACCCCAAATAGAGCGTTGAAGAATCCCGTGAGTTGCTCGTAGAACGGGGAAAGTTCGTCCCAAGTCTTGACCTCAAGGCCCGAAGGCGAAAGATCGAGGCCGCCCTGGATGCGCGCGCGCGCAGGTTGCGTGGAGTCAAGGTCGTCGAGCATCACCACCAGACTATCGACACCGTCGGTGTTCAGAAGCAGTTGTCCGAACTGCAGCGGTAAGTAGATCTGCTGGCTCTCCACCTGGCTGGAGGTGAATTGATAGACGCCAGAGATTTCGAGTGGGCTGGCATTGAACGCGCCGTCGACTGTGGTAACAGTGAGCGTTATCACGTCGCCTGGACGAATCTGCAGCTGTTCGGCGAACGAGCGGCCGACCAGCACCGCCGCAGCATCAGTCGGCTCCAAGCCACGCCCCTCCACGACGAGGTCGTTGACATCTAACGTCTTGTTCCCCGGAACAAGCGCGGTGGCACGGACGACCTTGGTCGAGTTTCCTGACGCGACGAGGCCGGAAAAGGAGAGTTGGGGCGAGCGACTGACCACGGCGTCCTCTCGATCGAGGATCGCCTCCACTTGCGCCAGATCCTGCTGGGACAGCAGATATTCGTATCCCTCGGCGGTGTCGTCCCAGAAGCGTTTCGCTGCGATTTGCAGGGTGCCAAACTCCTGTACCGTGGTTTCTTGGATCGAGCGAGTGGAGTCGGCAAAAAAGCCGAGCACGAACAACGAGATCGCTGTACCCAGAGCGATGATGGCGATGGAAAGCGCCGTGCGTCGCCGGTTTCGTAGCAGACTACGCAGTGGAACCCGCAGCCACATTGCTTCCTCCGTCTTCGAGGCGGCCGTCGCGGATGTTGACGGTTCGCCGGGCGTACTCGGTCACCACCGGATCGTGCGTCACGACGATGAACACCACGCAATGCTCCTTGTTCAGCCGCCGCATCAGGGTCATCACCCGCTTGCCGGTCTCGGTATCGAGGTTGGCGGTTGGCTCGTCGGCGAGTACGATCTTGGGTTGGGCGACGAGCGCCCGCGCGACGGCCACGCGCTGACGTTGCCCGCCGGAGAGTTCGGCCGGTCGGCGACGACCGAGATCCGCCAGGCCTACTTCATCCAACAACGCGGCCACGCGCTGACGTCGCTGCACTCGCGGGATCCGCTGCAGGAGCAACGGGTACTCCACGTTCTCAAACGCCGACAGCACCGGAATTAGGTTGAACGTTTGAAAGATCAGTCCGATCGTTTCCTTGCGGAGCTTGGCCAATTGGCCCTCGGACAGCCTGCTTGTGGCTTGCTCTTCGATGAATACCTCGCCACTGGTCGGCCGATCAATTGCGGCGATGAGATTCAAGAACGTCGTCTTGCCGCTTCCAGAGGGGCCGTTGATCACTACAAAGTCGCCCTGCTCGGATTCGAAGTTCACCGACTGCAGCGCGCGCACCTCTTGCGTCCCCACACGGTAGACCTTGGTGAGGTCTTTCGTCTCCACCGATACCGTTCCGCGTTGATAGCAGAAAGTTCCAGACTCTTCCATTGGACCTCTTCCTCTGTCATGAATTCCCAATTCTAATGCGATGCTCTTTCGGAAGTCAACCCGTAGTGGCAACCGTGGCGATAGCGAACAACGGCACAGCTCCCACACGGATGAGCCTAAATCGCCGCGACGCAGGACGTGTCCATGACCTTGATTACTCGCTTGAGAGAAAAGGCCTTCGCGCCACCACTAGCGCTTGACACGCTTTCCGTTTGCGAGTTACAGTGGTGCTGAGAACCGGAGGTCGATCGATGTTTCGGGTAATGTGTTTTTCAGTTCTCTGCTTCTTCCTGGTCTGGCTGACCTTTGGCCCCCTGATCAATGGCCAGGTAGTCGACGAAACCAGCTCGTCCGGAGCCCAAACGGACTTGGATCTATCTGGAGTTTGGGCGATGGTTCAGATCACATCTGAAATTGTACGAATACCGATCGTCGGCGAACGAACACGCACGACAGCGACACACCTCCGATTGATCATTGAGCAAAGTGACGATACTTTCTCAGTTCTGGAGACCCACTGTGCGACGAACATCGACGACGGCACCATGATGGTAAACACAACCATTCCCGATGCGTTCCTGCACTCTTTGGGTGTGACGGAACGCGCAGCCCATCTTGAGCTCGTATCGAAAATAGATCAATCCACAGGTAACCTCTCTCCCGAACGTCGCATCGTCTTCCCATGGAGCACCCAGGTGCTGGGTGCACGACTCAAAGACCCGGATAATGAAGCCCTTCCGACGGATGTGGCCGATCCGCGCGTGTTCGACCAGGACAACGATGGCCACCCGGGGATGACCGTACGTGTGGAGATCATGGGACTGATCAGCGGGGAAGTGTACGTCGTCCAACGCAATCGCAATCGACTGATTGGAACGGTCATCTCCGCTGTGTTCATCCAGGGAACGATCGAATGGGAGACCGAACAGGTAATACTGGGAGCAAGTAGCCCGTTCCTCGCAAGCGGGGGACAAGGAACTCCAGATCCTGACCCTGAGCGCAATTTCTTCCTTGCCAGGCGGATCGACCCAATGCTTGACTGCGCAGACATCCAACAGATGGACCTTCTCCTGTTAGGAGACTGAAGCAGCCAAAACAGCATGCACAAACAACAAGGACTCAATTGCGTGGCAAGAAGAGACTCAGCACTTCACCTACAGCGTTATCCCGTTGTGTCGCAGTCATCGGCTGGCCGAAGCGGCCGACCTTTCCATGTGCCGCGGCCCAGGACATGCCAGATCACTGAGCGAGCGGCAATGAAGAGCATCAATAACATTGTGACCGGATGAAGGGCGGCTTGGATCAATGGGATTCGGAAGCGAAGGTTGCTGATCAACCACAGCAGGAGGCAAAGACTCGTTGCCAACGCAGCCGGAATGACAATCTCCGCCGGTATCGACAGGGCTCGTGTGGCTCGCAGTACCAATAGCAATGGAGGCTCCCAGGCCACCCAGAACAACCACGCCCACACGAAGCAAAACAACGGCAGATTGCATCCGAAAATGGCGAACAGGTTTTTTGACAGGCCGTCCCACACTTCTTTGAAGGTTCGATACATCCGGACTGAGATCCGCGCCTTGCCGTCCATTAGGGACCACGGCAGACCGGCTTTCACCACTTGTTGCGCTAGCGATACGTCATCCACCACCGATCCTCGCACACCTTCATGGCCGCCAATCACAGCGTAGGCTTCTTTTCGAAACAGCATGAACTGGCCCGCGGCGGTTGCCAGGGCGCGCAGGCGCAACCGCCGAGCAAGGCCGATTGGGAAGAAGGTGTGGAGACTCCAGGGAAGAACGGGAATGACCAGGCGCTCTGCCCATGTGTGCAGCTCTTGGCGAGGAATGGCGCTTAAGAAGTCGAACCTTCCCGCAAGGAGTGCTGTGACGGCGTCGCGCAGCATGGAGGGATGATGGCAGGTGTCCGCGTCGGTGAAAAGCAAGATTTCCCCCGTAGCCGCTTGGGCCAGCTGGTGACAGGCCCAGCTCTTGCCGATCCATCCGGGTGGAAGCGGTCTGCCTGTTAAGAGGTGCAATCTACTATCCGAAACGAGGGATCGAAGAATATCAGGCGTCCGATCTTCAGAATCGTCGAGAACGATGATTTCGAAATCCGGGTATTCTTGTTCCAATAGAGATCGCACACACGGTTCGACGTCGCGTTCTTCATTCCTAGTCGGGACGAGAACGGACACCCTGGGAAGCTTCTCTGCTTGGAGGGCAAGCTGGATTTTTCGCTTCCCGAATCGACGACCTCCGAGGCGATGAATTGCCACAAGGTTGGATAGGGAGATGGCCAAAAGTACACCCAAGAACCCCACTATGCCGTATTGGTGCTGAACAAGGAAGCTCAATCGTCCCCCTTGTTTCTGTTTTGTGAGAACCAACGCACCTGTGGCAGGCAGACGAGCTCTTTGCGATGAGTGCAGGCTAGTAGTGCCAGGTTTAGAGCAAACGCAACGACAAGAAAGGCTTCCACTCGAACGAGGATGAGAACAACGAGTGTTATAGCAGAAGCGATCATGACCGTCCATGCGCGAACTTTCTGGATCGCCATGATCGTGGCCATGAGCAATCCCAACGTAGTTGGCACTACCCAGAAGGTCAAAGCGCTCCATACACCGAATGTCGCCGCGATTCCCTTGCCACCACGAAATCGAAGCCAGGGCGAGAAGGCATGACCTACAATGGGCGAAAGCGCGGCCGGGACAAGGGCCCAGCCTTCGATGGAAAAGACAAATCGGGCAAGGGCAACAGGGACTCCTCCTTTGAGGACATCCAACAGAAGCACGGCAAGTCCAACTACCCATCCCCCGACTTTCCAAGCGTTAATCGCTCCGGGATTCCCGTCTCCGAACTTTCGGACATCCACATTCGCTATCCATCGGACCAACCACACCGAGAAGGGCAATGATCCAAGTAGGATTCCAATCACCAAAGAGGCTATTGAGAGGTAGAGCTTCTCCAACGTATGATACCCCCCTGGGACCTTGCTGTGACACAAAGGGCGATCGAAGCATGAGTGTACAGTCTCACTAAGGAGAGAACAAGCGGTTGGGTTCCCTTCTTATGAGTCTTCTGGATGAGATCTTCCTTCTTCTAGGGCGTTCTCCTGGGACCCCCTCTGGCTCATCCCTGGAAACGAGTTCAGAAGTGTGCTGGTTCATAATCAGCAAAACGTGATCTATTGACCATGTTGTCACGTTTCGCCCCACAGACAAAGAAGAATCCATCCGTTTCCCATCGATAGAAACAGCTTTTCTTGGGCCTTTGGGTTAGAGGCCTGTATTCGTCACCAAGCGACCGCCAACACAGAAGTTGTACAATCAGTTCCTCAGGGTCCATAGGAATCGCGAAACCGCCTTTCAAGGGGCGTTTTCAGATCTGTCTCATCCCGCTCTCAATCGCCGGAGCAGAAATGGGGTCAGACCTTGTCTCTTGCATTCTTTTCCTCCCCGATTCGTTTTACGATACGACTCAGGGTAGAAAGGTGTAGCTCCAGGTACTTCTGGAGTGCCGTCAATGTATAGCCGTGCTCCATCACCGCTTCGTGAATCCTCTCGTTGCGCATGTGTCGATCTCCCTCAACGCCTGTAATAAGGTTAAGAAGGAGATTTACGCGCGAGTTCTATCTTCTACCACTTCCGCCGAAGATGCGTTATGATGTGTCGTGGGACGGCAATATTACTATAACTTGGGAGGTGTCGTTATGCAGAAGATTGTCATCGCGACGTTGTTCATACTTCTCCTCAGTCTCCCTGTTCTTTCACAAGGGACAATCAACGCCGAGGGGAGTTTGACGGCCACAACCGTCCTCTGGTTCTACGAAACGGAGGCCATTCTGAAATTCAGTGGGGATCTCACGTTGACCGGGAGTATCGAGTTAAGCGGCGAGATCGTCAGCTTCTCGGCCACCGGAGCATCATTCGGCTCCGGGATCAGCAATACGAAGACGCTTGCCACAACGGCATGGACCCTTGTTAAGGCTTCGGGAACTACAGAAGGTGGAGTCCCGATCTTCATCCGCGGCGGCACGACAGCCATCAGCTCCGAGACCGATCTAACGACGCTCTCTCTCGGATCCGGCACCGGGCTCTTCTTCTTCGTGTTTGAACTTCCAGATCGGCTTGTATACGTGCGCGGCGACGCCGAGGGGACGGGGAGCGGTACGTTCGTCCCCCCTGAGGACCCGTTAACGATGCAGATCGACGGGACAGGCACGTTTGTCTTTCAGGGAGAGGTGCTGGCAGAGGAAGTCGCTTCGGAGCTTGACTTTAAGGAAGCGTTGTTGCTGCAGCTTCCCTGGGATCTCTCCACATGGCCTGAGGAGCTGCTCGCCCAGCTCGTCGACCTTATCCTCAACCCAACCCTAAAGGAAGAGTAAGTCCTTCCCATTGGCACGCAGATAAGGATTTCGAAAGTAGACCAACGCGGTTACTCCCCAGCTGTCCCTTCCCTACTGCGCCCAACCAGCACCCATCCGTCGAACCGCATGGTTTAGAACCAACTAGTCATCATGCTAAAGTGAAGGCGAGACGGGCATGTCCTGCTTCAGGTCGCAACTTGCAGAAAAGACGATCGTTACGAAAGGACTATGCAAAGAGGAGTGTATCATGCAGATGGATTGGAGAACGATGGTCGTTGCGCTTTTCGCTGTACTTGTTATTGGTACAGCAAGCCCATTGAGTCAGGCTTCGCCTTCGCTCTATTCGCAGTTCGAAGTGCCGGCCCCTATACCTCCTTCAGGGTGGGTCGATACCACCGGTTGGAATACCTACGAGAGTGAGGGACATGGTTTTTAGATCAAGTACCCGCATGATTTCATTGCAACGGAGCATGCCTACGAGCATGTAACATTAGGAGCCGTGGCCACGTTCGTTCCTACCTTCGATCCGTCGATTGATAGGACCGGTGCCGAGACGAACCTGCTCGATTTTTCCGTAACGATTGGAATAACCGAGTATCCAATGGCTCTTTCACAGCAAAATGCGTCCTGTCTTGCACGCGCACATGAGCGTAGACTGGATGGGCTGCGTGAGGTAGGGCGCATCCGTTTTGCCAGGTATTACTACTGGGAAGGAGCTGTAGGAAATCGGTATGAGAAGCTCAGCTATTGCACGGCCTGTGGAGGCACTCGCTACGAAATCGCCTTGTTTGTCCACTCCGGTAATCCGGACTGCTATTCACCCGGTGCGATCACGATCTTCGACCCAGCCGAAATCCTTCATCTGTTCGACACGATGGTGGGCACATTTTCGACGCCTAACAAAGACTGCTACGTGAGCAACTGACAATTGTTTTCCTAGAATTCGGGGGACACGTACCTTATCTCCGGGTCTTGGGACCAGGCTTTCGCTTGCGGAGGAAGCGACCTGTTAGCGCCTCGGCTAGATTTACGAAGGACTCACCTCCCAACGGCCGACCAGTGCTCGTGTGGAGCCGTAGTTCCTCAATCCCATCGGGTTGGGAGGAAAGGAACGCTTTCCAGTCATCGATTTCCGCAAGTGGGCCCAGACTGTGCACAAGAGGATCTTTCTCCATGAGTCCCATCGACCACCGTGCACGGAACGGCGAACGAACGCATTTTAGGTACAGTTCCCCGGGCTCTCCGACCTTGATGCGCTGTCGGGGTCGGTCTCCGAACCCCGTCTCTCGCATCCCCATCTTCCTTCTCACAACCGTGGATCAAGACCGATTTTCATCTTTTCGCTTAGTCTAGTTTTCGGGTGAAGATCTTTGACTCACTGATCTGAAGACGCGAATGTCCCATTTACCGGGTTGCGTACACTTCTTAAGAGGCTCGGATTCGAGGAACGCATCAAGGGCGACCATCACATCTTCACGAGGAGCCACGTAGAAGAGATCCTCAATCTACAGCCGAAGAACGGCAAGGCAAACCGTACCAGGTGAAGCAGGTGCGTGGAGTGATCCTGAAGTACAATCTGACCTTGGAGGATTGATCATGGATACAAAGTACGAAATCATCATCTTCTGGAGCGCAGAGGACAATGCGTTCGTTGCTGAGGTCCCAGAACTTCCAGGTTGCATGGCTGACGGCAATAGTTATCAAGAGGCCCTTTCGAATGCCGAGCAGATCATTCAGGAATGGATCGATACTGCAAACGAATTGGGTAGATCCATACCTGAACCAAGGGGCCGACTGACCTACGCTTAATCGGGTTCTCTCTGCCAGAGCAGCTCTTGATAGGCTATTTGATGTGCAGTTGATGTACGCACGATACTTAACGAGACATCTAGCGAACGCGTTCTACAATCAGTCCCCCAAGCTCCATAGCGGTCGCGCAATGCAATCCCAATCTCGGCTTCCAAGCTCCCACCGAAATGCTTCCGCCCCGCTCTCTAGCCGTGGAAGCCCACAGCACTCGGATATGAAGCTCCGCTCTGTGTTGGTCATCGAACTCCAACGCGGGACCTGTAGCCTTCGTTCCGGAATTGATCTGAACCGCGAGGATTGCTAGACTGGAGTCGAATCCAGGCAAATTCGTGAAGCTGTTGCTCGAAGGTGGGCATCATGGGAGAGCGCTTCAGACGCATCGACCTTGATCACTGGGCGAGACGCGAACACTACGAGTTTTTCTGCGGGTATGGTCTTCCGTTCTTCAGCGGATGTTCCCTCCCAGCAAATTGAGAAAGTCGTTTCTGGACAAGGGATTTCCCTGTTTTCTGGTATATTGTAGCCACTAATAATAGGTAGCTACCTCTTGATATTTGCTGTGTAGGATGGTATAATGTACTCACTATGTACGTCGATACCTCAACCGTCCGCTCAGCTAAGGGCAAGACCTACACCCGTCACCTGCTGCGCGAGTCCTACCGCGAGGGGGGCAAGGTCAAGCACCGCACGATCGCTAATCTCTCCCCCTGTTCGCCCAAGGAAATCGAAGCAATCCGTCTGGCGTTGCACCACAAGCAGGACTTAACGGCGTTGGTCAGCCTCAAGGATGATCTTCGTATCGAGCAGGGACTGTCCGTTGGGGCTATCTGGACCGTGTTTGATGTTGCGCGGCGATTGGGTATTGTCGCTGCCCTCGGCCCGACCCGCGAGGGCAAGCTCGCGCTGTGGCAGGTGATCGCTCGGGTGATCGATCAGGGCTCGCGCCTCTCAGCGGTGCGGTTAGCGGGATCGCATGGGGCCTGTGACGTCCTGAACCTGGAGAAGTTCAATGAAGACCATCTGTACAAGAACCTCGATTGGCTGTGCGAGAACCAGGCAAGGATCGAGAATTGTCTGTTTGCGAAGCGGAATGGGAAGAAGCGGAATGAAGACAAGCAGCAATTGTTCCTCTACGACGTTACGTCGAGCTACCTGGAAGGGACAGAGAATGAGTTAGCTGCCTTCGGATACAGCCGTGACGGCAAGAAGGGGAAGCCCCAGATCGTCATTGGCCTGTTGTGTGATGAGACCGGCATGCCTCTCTCCATCGAGGTGTTCCCCGGCAACACCAAAGACCCGGCCACCTTCAGCTCGCAAGTGCGCAAGGTGGTGAAGCGCTTCGGCGGTGGTGAGGTCACCTTTGTCGGTGATCGTGGGATGATCAAATCGGACCAGATCGAGGATCTAAAAAAAGTGGACTTTCACTACATCACCGCGATCACCAAACCGCAGATTGAGAAGCTGCTGAAGACCGGTGTGATTCAGATGGCGCTGTTCGACCAGGATCTAGCTGAAGTCGAGACGTCTGAGGGAATCCGTTATGTTCTTCGTCGCAATCCGGTACGGGCAGCAGAGGTTGCGCAAGTACGGCAGGATAAACTGGAGTCGGTGCAGAAGGAAGCCGACAAACAGAACCTGTACCTGGCCGAGCATCCACGTGCCAAAGTTGAGGTAGCCCGCCGCAAGGTGCGGGAAAAGATCGAGCAGTTGAAACTCTCGGGGTGGCTAAGTGAGAGGGCTACAGGCCGGGAGATCTCGCTTAAAGAAGACACCGCTGCCCTGGCCGAGGAGGCGAAGCTAGACGGGTGTTATGTTCTGAAAACGGATCTGGACAGGAAAGCAGCTCCTAAGGAGATGGTCCACGATCGGTACAAGGATCTGGCGTTGGTGGAGTGGGCGTTTCGCACGAGCAAGACCGTTAACCTGGAGGTGAGGCCAGTATGCGTTCGCCTCGAGCCACACACGCGGGGACACGTTTTCGTGGTGATGCTCTCCTACCTGATCATCGCTGAGTTGGCCCGCTACTGGGGGCACCTTGACGTGACGGTAGAAGAGGGAATCGACCAGCTTGATACCCTCTGTGCGACGCAACTTTTGATCAAGGGGGAGGCCCGTTGCAACCAGATCCCGCAGCCGCGCGAGTCGTTGAAGCAATTACTGCAGGCCGCGCAGGTCACCTTGCCAGAGGTACTCCCCAGTAAAGGGGTGACTGTAACCACTAAGAAGAAGCTGACTAGCCGTCGTAAGAGGCGGTAATCCATGCGGGTTTATCGCCATGTATCCCTATCGCAACACGAGGGAACATCCGCTTCAGCATTACCAGTTCCGTCGACGTTGCGCCGCTACGCAAGACCCTCAAGGAGCGGGATGTCTCGTTCACGATCGGACTTATCTATGTGCTTGCGCGGGCTGTCAATTCCGTTCCCCAGTTCCGCCAACGGATTCGCGAAGACGTGCCTATCGAACACGAGTCCGTCCATCCTGGCGTGACGATCCTGTGCGAGGGGGATGTCTTCCGGTTTAGCTTCCTCAACTATGTCGAGGACTTCGTACCCCGCCTTGCATGGGGGCGTTTCGAAGAGAGAGACAACCGGCTACTCATGCCGTTGAATGTACAGGCACATCATGCCCTGATCGACGGAATCCACATCGCCAAGCTCATCACGTGCCTCCAGGAGCTGATCCGAACGGCCAACTCAATCTTGTAAGTTCCGACGATTCGTCCACCTCTCCTTACCGCGGCTGCCTTCTCAAAGACCTGAGAGGTATTGCCAACCATTAGTGAGCAAAGCGCTGTTCGTCACCTCGAAACAGCCAACGAACACGTTCGAGAATCAAGCCTTACTACTGACTCAAGAGTAAAAAACTGGTAATTCCACGTTCCGGCCACCACCCGAACACTTGGCCCCCGTCGGTAAAGAACCCCGCAGCAAGCTGCGGGGTTCTTTACTCTTCAGTGGCCTTCCAGGGTGGTGATATCGGTCGTCCACCAGATGAACCTGCAACTTAGGCCAAGAAAGCAAGGCTCATTGTACTTGGAGGCTTGCCCGACCCTGAAGTTCATGCTCGGTACAAGCGGCCCACTACTCCCACTTTGTAGCCCTACCACGAACGGGGCGGTCAACGGGTGGACCATGCGGTAGCGCAGGTAGATGAAGCTTGGCGATTCCTCCAGGTCTCCATCCCCGTCGATGTCAAGCTTCAGGCTCATCCAGATGCTCTTTGCATTGGAGACGGTGAAGGTGTGATCTATACTCCCACTGCTTAAGCTTTCCTGGAAGGTTAGTGTCTTGCCGCCCTCGGTGGGGGTGGGGACGATTCCCATAGGGGCAACCCCACCGCTTATCGTCTGGTTGACGTTCTTAAACGAGCCGTCGGTGCGCAGTTCCAGTTTATAGCTATGGGCACCGGTCCAGGTGGCCCCAGCGTTTACTGTGATGTGCCACGTGTTAGTTCCCCATACGAAGATCCCTGGAATGCCGCCCATCGGCGGCCCACCGGGAATGCCGCCCCAGGGAGGCGGGTAAGGGACAACAGATGCTACTGGGAGTGACCGTGTTGCAGCTTGACTCGCCCCCTTATCATCGGTGACCGCCAATTGAACGAGGTAGGTCATGCCGGCCGTATACGTGTGCGAGACATAGGGCCCCCAGGCGCTGTTCCCGTCGCCGAAGTTCCAGACGTAGGAGACGATCGATCCGTCCGGGTCGTAGGATAAAGAGGCGTTGAAGAAGACCGTCTGTCCGACCGACGGGTTTGAGGGCGAGATCGTGAAGTTCGCCACCGGCGGCTGATTCGCCGCTAGCGGGGTAAGTGGAACGTGCAGGTTCGTGGTCCCTCCTGCTGTAAGGGTCACCTGTTTTGTCGTTGTCCGGTAACCGGGGCGAGATAGGGTCACTGCATGTGTCCCTGCAGGTAGCGAAAACTGTGCCGGCGTCGTCCCAGAGGGGACACCGTCGATGGCGATACTTGCCCCTTGCGGAGAGGAGCTTACCAACAGGGTTCCGCTGACCGGTGCTGTTGAGACGACAGTGAAGCCCAAGGTATCTTCAGCCCAGTTTCCAGGTGGAAGCTGGGACTGCATCGTTTGCCTGACCTCATTTCGGAAAGAGGAGGGATTGTAGCTTAGGATTTTAAAAGTAGTTCCGAAACTGGTCGGGAAGTTAGGAAGCCGACTCGTTGCGGCAAAGGCGTACAGAGTCTCACTCCCCGCCGGCTCGCTCACCCATAGGACATAGCCCGCTTTAGGCAGGGAATGCGTCCCGGCGGGGATCCGGTTGTTCGGTTCGCGGAAGTTGGGGAAGATGAGGCTCACCTTTCCACTTGCATCCGCATCGCAGATGTAGACGTACGCTTCGCGGTTTGTGGTGTAGTTTAAAACGATCGGCTCACCCACCTGATAGGATCCCTTGGGTAAGGAGAGTTGGATCGAGAGCGGAGTTATCGCCTGTCCGAAAGTGATCTGACGGGTAGTCGAGTCAGTCGCTCCAGCGTTGTCGGTGACTGTAAGGCGCACGGTATATATTCCTGTGGAATTATACGGATGTTGCACTATTGTCCCTGTGCCGCTCGAACCGTCGCCGAAGCTCCAGTTGTAGGAGACGATCGTGCCATCGGGGTCGTGCGAGGTCGATCCGTCGAACCTCACAGGGGATCCCACAAGAGGGGAAGGTGGGGTGTATGTGAATGAGGCAACAGGAGCCTGGTTGGGCGGTGAGGGCAAAGAGAGAATCAGGCGTCCCTTTCCGTAAACATAGGCGCTTCCCATCGCCACGGTCTGTGAGAGGAGCCTGGCTCGTAGGGCAGACTCTGTGAGCGAGGGCTCTTGCGCAAGCAGTAGAGCAGCCGCTCCAGAGGCGTGCGGGGCTGACCCTGATGTTCCGGCGAAACTCGTGTAGGGACTCGTCCCCGTGGAGACGTTATCCGGGGCACACAGGTCGGGCTTTGCTCGCCCATCGTTTGTTGGACCTTGCGAGCTGTACGACTCCTGCGGCCCTGTGGTGTAGTGCCTATAGTCGATTGCTCCCACAGTTACTACCTGGGCCACGTTCGCCGGGGCGAGGATCGAGCTTGAAGCGATCGTGGGTGAGAGATTCTGGTACAGATTGTAGATCTCGATCTTTTTTGAACCGGATCCCTTGATTCTTACGGTATAGGTCCCGCTCGACGTAGCTGTAGCGATGATCGACTCGGTCGGTTCCTCGGTTCCAGTTTGGTGTTTGGTCGAGGAGGCAACCAGAGTGCTTAAGGGGTCATAGAGGTAGAGGTCGTAGTCGCTCGATGCACGCGGCCAGTCATTCCAGGTCATGTACAGGATCATCTGCGAGCCACTCGAGGCATGAAAAGTGAGAGATTGATCGTTGAAGCTGTCGAAATTGTTGTCGGTAAATGTCCCTTCCCAGTGGCTTTCCGCTTCGTTTCCGGCGGCGTTCACCCACATGGCGCCCCCGGCGATCGCCCGCTTTGCGATATCGGCGATCGTTCCGGTTCCATCGTAGAAATTGGTGTTGTACCAGCCAAGGGCGTGGTTGATGACATCGATGCCATTGTTCAGGCAGTAGGTGACGGCGAGGTCGAGATCGACCTCGTCTGCGATCTTGATCAGGTAAAGCTCAGCATCAGGGGCGATCTCGTGCAAGATTTCTGCAACAGCGGTCCCGTGAGTGTGTCCGGTGGTGAGTCCGGTCACGGTCAGGTCGTGTTGATGCACGGAGTAGGGTACGTCGCCGCGTGCCTGCGCTTGGGAAAGCCCGGCAAAACCGAGGTCGATGATCGCCACCTTCACCCCGCTTCCGGTGATTCCAGCACTGTGGAAGGCGTCCGCCCCGATCGCTGCCACTCCTTGACCCGTTATATCCAATCTGTACGGGATGTAAGGTGGGCGGATAAAGGTGATCCCACCCAATTGGGTGGCGATGACCTCAAGCAGGGAGAGGGGGACACTTACCTTGATCAAGCTGGTGGAAGCCTTGATCGCGGTTCTGCTCACTCCAAGGGCGGAGAGAGCGGAAACGCTGGCAGCGCTGGCCCGTCCTCCCAAGGGCTCAAGGACCACGGTTACCGCAGAGGTAGAGGAGGAGAATGGGATGCCGAAAAGGCCGGCCAACCCACTGAGCGCTGCTCGCGCCGTTGATGGGAGTTTGGCCATAAAATCAGTAGCTAACGCCCCGGCCGACGCCTGCGCCGCACCAAGGAGGACCTCAAGAGAGCCGTCGATCTTCGGGTTATGGTCCGAACGGGCGATCTTGGTCGTGCGGAAGGAGGCGATCGTCGCTTCGGGACTCGCTATCTTGATCTCTTTGCGTGAGCTTTTCCCTACGGCTTCCAAGAACGCCACTGCGGTGTTGGGGTCATCAGGCCAAGAGAGGACAGCGAGGAACCAGTCCGGGGTAAACGGAATCCATATACCGGCAAGAGTGCCTCTCACATAGGCAGCCGAGACCTCTTCTTCCAGGAAGCGCTTCTCATAGGCGCTTAGATTCGCAAGGTAGCGCAGGAGGTTTGGCCCCCACTCCTTGTGGACCATTACCAGGTTCAGCTTGCCGGATCTACTGCTTACTTGCAGCACGATCTGTTGGGCTATGCTGGCTTTGGGATAGGGATGGAGCTTGACCCTGACCCCTGTTTCGTCTTGAAATCTGCTTAAAACCTCGTTCCACTCCGCACGTGTTGTTTGATCAATCCCCACGTTGAGCGTCGATTGGGCGGAAACACCAAGCGAGAGCAGGCCGAGGAGGAATGCCACCAGGGCGATACGTTTCATGGTTCCTCCCCCTTGTTTAAGGGCTTAGCGGCTGAGGTTGGTAGGGAGGCCTGACGTAGCCGATTAAGCTCGATCGCGCCAGATCTACCAGGCGATGGATAGGGAGGAGGAGCTTGGCAAGTTGGGCGGTCTCGCTTCCGGGAATGATGTAGGGTTGAAACTCCTCGGGGATCGCTCCGCCGGGGAGTTTCTCCGCCACCACCTCTACCCGTAGCCCCACTCGGGTGAGGCCAAGAGAGGAGGCAAAGGAGAACCAGTCCGCAGCCACGGTTAGACCGTAGAGGTCAGAGTCGATAGCGGCTTCGGCGGGGGGTTCCGGGCCTTTCTCGGCGTCCTTCTCGAATGATCTGAGCCCTGTCACTTCTCCATCTGCTCCGATCATCCCTAATTTTTGCAGGGTACCTAGTAAGGAGAAGATGGTCTCTCCCTGCGGGAGGTCTCGGTGCGGGAAGATGATCAACGTGTAGCCCCCATCACCAGGGCGCACTGTGTAGTCAAGGTCGTCCCCATTCACGCGCAGGAGGAGGAAACCATCGTCGACGTAGAGGAGGGAATCTGCTTCAAGAAGGACCGCTTCTGGTTCCTGCGTGAGTTCGCTTCCTTTGTAGGAGGTTACCTCCTCGCCACTGCGGACGATGATGGTGAACCCGTTCTCTTTGGCGGTTTGAATCAGTGAGGCAAGCGGGGTCTTAATCCCTCCGATTGAGATTAAGTAGTAGGAAGTTTGAACTAGCTTTGCCTCGTCACAAAACACGTTTGCTCCCCCAAGGAAAGTACCTACCAGGAGAGCAGCAAGGACACCTGTTACCTTAAAGCGATTCATCATTGGACGCCTCCCTTAATATTTGTGAATCGTCTAAATATACACCAGATGTTGGTTAAAAGTTTCTCTAAAAGATCAGGGTCGTTGAGGCGATTTAGCTTCAGTTTTTCTCCTGCGGGTTGAGGTAGCTTGAGAAAACCTCAGAAAGGTCGCATGCACAGGCCTCTTCAAGATGCGTGAGGAGATCAAAAGCGCAAGCGACCTGGAAGGCTAAATCGTGGTAGTATGCGGAGAGGGCAGCAAAGAAGGCGGTATCGCCGATGGTCCTTCGTACCTCATCGAGGAAGAGTGCACCACCATAGTAGACGAACGCGTTGTAGGTGGCTGAGTCGGGGAATCGATAGAGTGGACTCGTAACGGAGAGCTCTGGATGAGAGGCGCAGGTGGATCGGTATGAAGCTTGCCAGTCTGCGATTGTCGTGCGGGCGACTTTGACCCCATAGGTTTCCTCAAGGAAAAGGAGGGAGGCGAAGGTGGCAAAAGCTTCATCGAGCCACGGTTCCTCGATCACGTCGTTTCCCACCACAGCGTAGAACCACTGATGTGCGGCCTCGTGTGAGACGATGATGTTGAAGAAGCGATCGTGAGGGTTGTCGCTGTATCCCTCAGCGATAAGGATTAACCCAGGGTACTCAACCCCTGCGGCCCGCTCAAGTGGGACCTCAACCAGGTCGAGCTCGTCGTAGGCGAAGGGTCCGAAGAGCTGCTCATAGAGGGTAATCGCTGCCTTGGCGTGGGTCATCGCGATCTGCCCCGCCTGGGCGTGTTCTGGGAAGAAGCTTGTCCTTAATGCGACTGCACCGACATGCTCGATGCACTGCGTGTACCCTTCGCCCAAGGTGATGATAAAGTCACGCATCCCTCCCCCCGCAAATTGGTAAGAGCACCGTTCCCCATTTAATTCTTGATTCATGAGCCTCCCCGAGGTGAGGACGGCAAGGCCGGGTTCGGTGGTTACGCTCACCGAGTATGTGGCGATTGTGCTAAAGACGGGATCGCCGATCTCATAAACTGGATCGATGTTCCACCCCTCCTCGTCGTAGACAGCGAGGATGGGGTAGAACGAGGCCAGGGTCATCGTCCGCCCGGAGGCGGCGTAAATTCCGTAGCCGACGTGCGACGATGTTCCCCCGGGGGAGCCCCACACCGCGGGGCGACCGTTAAACCGCAGCTCAAGAGATATGGTTTCCGCATCTTCCAGGGGAGAAGGAAGGGCGACCATCAGAATGGTCTCACCCATAGAAGTCGAAGTCTCGACCACATCACCCTCTACGAGAACCTCCTCCACGCTGAGGAGACCGTCCCCGTAAATAGCAGAGGCGTTTGGATAGAGCCGAAAGAAGACTTCATCGAGCTTTTCTCCCGTCGTGTTGACAAATTCGATCCTTTCTACCCCGCTGAATGTCCCTCCTGCGAAGTCGACGTCAAGGACGATCTCATAGTGGGGTATCTCCTCTGGATTGGGAAGGGGAAGGCCGTTCGAAAGGGCGGTAAGAGAGAAAAAGAAAAGGATTCCAAGCGTGATATCTCGTTGGCGTATTTTCATCTTTTATGTCCCCAACGCGGTTAGTATAGCCGATCGCGGCTTAAAGAAAAAAGCGGGTGAAGATAAGAGCGAATATCAACCCCGACATGCTAGGCAGAATCTGAATTAAGGCGTGTGCTTGCGCGAAGACGGTTTTAAGAGCTCACCCGCATTCTGTAGTGCCATCTTGGAGGTGAGCGGGCCGATCAGTTCATGAATAACCGTTGCCCCGATGATCACGCTCAGCAGAATGTCGCTGATTGAAGCAAGTGCAGGGTTCTGCTTCATGACAAGGGCGAGACCGATGACGATTCCCCCCTGGGGGATCAGCCCCCATCCGGTGTAGCGCTTTACCGACCGCGAGGAGTGAGCTAGAGAGGCACCGGCATAAGCCCCCCCGAGCTTTCCAAATGAACGGAAGATGACGAATAGGAGGACCAATGGCAGAAACTTCAGCAGTATCTGAAAATCAAGGAGCATCCCGCTGATAGTGAAGAAGAGGACGAACACAAGTGGCTCCGCGTAGTTTTCGATCAAACGGAAGATTCTATCTCGTTCGCGACCAAAGTTTACCACGGTGATTCCTACGATCATGGTGGCAAGAAGCCGGTCTAGATCAAGTAGAGTGGCAATCCCGTAGCATAGAGTAAGGATGGCTAAGATTAGGACGATGAGCAGCCCCTCAGACTCCCCGTGGAGGTGGCGCGAGACAAAGTGAAAAGCAAGACCAAATAGCATTCCCAGCAGGATTGCCCCGCCGATACCAAGGAAAGGAGAGAGAAAAGATGAGGTATGAAGTGCTGTATGGCTGGTGAAGATCGTTGCCAGGGCCACAGCGAGACTGAAGTTGATAATCCCAAGCGCGTCGTCAATGGCAGCGACGGCCATAATGCTAAACGCGACAGGTCCCTTTGCCTTGTACTGGTGAATGACGGCGAGGGTTGCCGAGGGATCGGTCGGTGAGGCGAGCGCCCCCAGCAGGAGGGCAAACGGAAGATAGGTGGCGATAAAAGTTGCCCCTTCGAGGTGGATGAGAAATGGCAGGGTGACCAACGCCCCTATGGTGACAGCCAACGCGGCCAGTTCGGCCTCCCCCAGGGCGATGAAGGCGATCCCTTTTCCTAGTTCCCGCAACGGCGCCACGGCCAGGGTGCCTCCTACCGCGAACGTCAGGATAGCGAGCGCCACGTTAGTAACGGGCTCCGTGGCCTCTACAAACTCTAGTGGTATGAAGTGGAAAATGCCTGGATTGAGAAGAACACCGGCAAGGATGTATCCAGTTACGCGAGGTAATCCGAGTTTCTCGACGAGCTCGCCGAAGGTGAAACCAGCGGTGATCAGGATTCCAATAATTAGTAGCGTATTCATCTTCTCTTAGTTAAACGGGCCTTTAAGGAGTGCGTAATCTTCAGTCCGCTTTAGATCTTGCCGAAGTGTAAGGCCTTTTGATCGCTCCATCAACATCACCAAGATGAGATCTACACCCGGTTCTCTCATCCTCATAATTAAGAGCTCGTCGCACGGATGGTAGCGCTCCTTTCTAGTGGGAGGGTGAGTTCGACCTTCTCCCTTATCAATGGTGGCTAGGCGAACGATTGCGGATTCCGCACAACTTCTTGATCGTGGAGATGTGAGAGAGGGTTTCCTCCTTGCCGGCGCGCACCGCGTCTTGTAGGTGCTCGAAAGCGAACATCGTTATCCAGCCTACATCCGGTTGCAGCAGGAGGAGGCGTCCGTCAAGCCGTTTGCGTGCTTGTTCGAGCTGAAGAGTAGTCAGTCGCTGGGAGGTGATTCGTTGCGCCTGGAAGAGGGCATCAAAGCTGGTGTCAACGCGACGCGTCAGTGGTGAACTGGTGTCAACAGCGATCACGACTTGAGCTCCCATATCGATCGTCACATCAACTGGGATCTTATCGATGATTCCACCGTCGATCAGGTATCGCCCCTCGTGAGCAACGGGGTAGAAGATGCCTGGGACTGCAGCGCTTGCGGTCACTGCATGATAAAGTTTGCCCTCGGTCAACGCGACCCGTTCTCCGCTCTCTAAATCAGTTGCCACGGCGGCAAACGGGATCTTGACCTCGGAGAAGCTCTTCTTGGCGGTCAACAAAGAAAAGAGTTCATACATGCGGGCCAGTTTCTCTGGGGCGGTCTCCTCCTCGCGCCAGCTTGATCCACGAACGTATTCTACCATCCCGCGTCCGATGGCCCGTCGCACCTCGCGCATGGTGCTCTCTGAGATCTGTAATAGCTCGTTTAAGTTAAGGCAAGAGAGAAGCTGATTTAGCTTGTCAAGGTCCGCCCCGATCGCCTTTGCTGCCCCTATCGTCGCTCCTATACTGGTTCCGGCGATGACATCGACAGGGATGCCGTTCTCTTCCAGGGCGATAAGTACACCGAGGTGGGCAAAGCCGCGTGCTCCGCCGCCGCCGAGTGCTACACCGATCCTTCGTCGCTTACGCAAAGAAAAACCCCCCTTCGCCCGATCTTAGTCAGGCAAAAGGGGGGAGACAAGTCACTAGACTTAGTACATCGGCGGCTGAGGAGGCATCGCCGGCATCTCCTCCTTCTCCTTGATCTCAGCGACCAGGGCGCCGGTGGTGAGGAGCATTCCGGCGATCGAGACCGCGTTTTGCAATGCAGAACGGGTCACCTTGGTTGGATCGACGATTCCGGCCTCGAACATGTCTCGGTAATCCTCAACTAGGACGTCGAACCCGACTCCCGGCTTCTCTGCCTTGACACGCTCAACCACAATTGCTCCCTCGAAGCCGGCGTTATCTGCCAGTTGACGTAAGGGGGCTTCCAGGGCCCGATGGAGGATCTTTCCTCCCACTGCCTCGTCGTCTTTGAGCTTAAGGGCCTCTATTACCTTGGCCGCGCTCACCAGGGCAACGCCACCACCAGGGAGAATCCCCTCGTCGACGGCCGCCTTTGTCGCCTCGAGTGCATCCTCCATGCGGTGCTTCTTCTCGGATAGCTCGGTCTCAGTGGGGGCGCCAACCTTGATCACGGCGACCCCGCCGGCGAGCTTTGCCTTGCGCTCCTCTAGCTTCTCCCGATCGTAGTCAGAATCGGTCGTCTCGACCTGAGCCTCGATCTGCTCGATCCGTCCCTTTATGGCGTCCGTTGAGCCTTTGCCACCGATAATGGTGGTGTCGTTGCTGTCGATCTTCACGTTCTCGGCTTGCCCAAGCATGTCGAGCGTTGTGTCCTTGATCTGCATCCCCGCGTCCTCGGCGATCACCGTGCCGCCGGTAAGGATGGCGAGATCCTCAAGCATTGCCTTGCGACGATCGCCGAACCCCGGGGCCTTCACTGCACAACTCGTCAGCGTGCCTTTAAGCTTGTTTAAGACAAGCGTTGTCAGTGCCTCCCCAGTGACGTCCTTGGCGATGACCAGGAACGGTTTACCCGACTGGGCTACCTTTTCCAACAGCGGGACGATGTCGATCGCGCTCTTCAACTCTTGATCGGTAATTAGAATGTGGGGGTTCTCGAGGAGGACCTCCATCTTTTTAGGATCGGTCACGAAGTAGGGGGAGATGTACTCACGGTCGAACTGCATTCCCTCGACGACCTCGTAGTAGGTTTCGATCGTGTCCGAGTCCTCCACGGTGATCACGCCGCCTTCACCCACTGCCTCCATGGCATCGGCGATGATCTTCCCGATGGACTCGTCGTTGGCACAGATGGTCGCCACCTGTGCCGTCTCCTCCTTAGTCTTAAGAGCGCGGCTCTGCTCCTTCAGCGACTCAACGACCTTAGCCGTTCCCTTCTCCAACCCGCGCTTCATTTCCATTGGGTTTGCACCGGCGGCAAGGTTCTTGAAGCCTTCCTCGATCATTGTGTGAGCGAGAATCGTTGCCGTGGTCGTGCCGTCGCCAGCGATGTCGTTTGTCTTAGAGGCGACCTCCTTGACGAGCTGGGCCCCCATGTTCTCGAATTCGTCCTTGTACTCTTGCTCCTGCGCAATCGTTACTCCATCGTTGGTGATGTCGGGACTGCCAAACTTCTTGTCGATGATCACGTTGCGACCGCGCGGTCCAAGCGTGATCCGTACTGCATCTGTGAGTTTGTCAATTCCCCCCATCAGCTTACGACGGGCTTCCTCGCTGAATATCACTTCTTTTGCCATTCTTAAAGCCCCCTTTATCCTTAACTATTCAATAACCGCTAGTACGTCGCTGCTTTTGACCAAGAGGAGTTTCTCTTCCTTAAACTCAATCTCCGTTCCGGCGAAGCTCGAGACGATGATCTCGTCCCCCTCTTTGACCTCGATCTTTTCGTCGTTCCCTATGGCCAAGACCGTACCCCGTATGACCTTGTCGCTCTTGGCGCTTTCAGGGAGGACGATTCCCCCGGAGGTCTTGCGCTCTTCCTCTTCGATTTTCTTTGCCAGAATTCTTTTCCCCAACGGTTTGATCTTCATCTGCTTTCCTCCTCCTTAGAGTTGTTGTTAGCACTCTCACCCGTGGCTTGCTAAAGGTATTTTACCCTGGGCTCATGCTTGCGTCAAGGGAAGATCGCTTCTTGTCAAATGCTGATTGGATCGCTATATTCTTCACATCATGCCCGGGGCAAGGACGCACCTGAAGATCGAGATGACACTGTTGGCGGCCTCCACGATAGGGGTCGCCATTCTTAAGCGTGGGGGGATGATTCACTGGCGCGATGGAGCGGTATTTCTGTTTGCCTATCTGTTCTCCAGTCTCTTTTTAAGCCCTGATCTTGACCTTCTGCAAAGCCGCGCTTCCCGACGCTGGGGGATCGGGCGGATCCTCTGGTTTCCTTATGCGAAGATCTTCCCCCATCGCCGCCTCTCGCACCACCTCCTTTTCGGACCACTGACGCGAATCCTCTACCTGGGGGCAATTGTCCTTGTCATCTCGTGGGGGATTGGGCTTATCATCGGGCAGCCCCTGCACCTCTTCGCACCGGTGGGGCCGATTATTGTGCCGGTTTTGTGTGGTCTATATCTTCCCAATCAGATTCACATCATAGTCGATCGGCTCTGGTCATTTTTTTAAAAACAGCGTAAGCGGTTGTGAGAGGCACTTGTTGCCCCTATAATCGATGCGATGAAAGAATGGGTTCTTTACCTCATCTCGGCGGTTACCCTCATCGGGCTTGTCGTCCTGTTCCAGGTGGCTGGTCCTTACTATGAGATGGGGATCGCTTCTTGGTATGGGCCGGGGTTCCACGGAAACCATACGGCGAGCGGTGAGGTCTACGATATGTACGGGATCAGCGCCGCCCACAAGACCCTCCCTTTGGGGACGATCGTCAGGGTGGTTGAGCTTTCGACGGGGAGGAGTGTGGTGGTGCGGATCAATGACCGTGGCCCATTCATCGAAGGACGGATCATCGACCTTTCCAAAGGCGCAGCGGAAAAGCTCGGCATTGTCGCGAAGGGGATTACAAAAGTGGGGTTGCGTATCCTGCGCTGGCCTTAAAGGCCATTGACGGTTATGGACCTAGCAGCACAGACCGCGAACCTTATAAACGGCCGCTGGATGTCAGGTAGGCCGATTTTCCCCATCCGGACCGCGCCCATCAAACCATTCAAGTCATACTGCACCTGCGTAAACAGCGTTTTGGACATGTCACCCCCTGCGATAGACGGCCCTGAGACGATCTTTCCTCTTGACTTCACGGTCTGAATCACTACAATGTTTTTGACCTCTACTCATAGTTTGGGTCCTACAAAGGCTTCGACCGCTGGGCCAATACTAACCAGCGGTCAAACACTTCAGCCTGCACTCAATTGTCACCACCTTGGCCCTGAGCGAATCTTTTGGAGGGTCGGCGTGTCTGCAACGTAGGCAGTGATGAACGTCGCCGTTGCTCTATTCCGGGCCATGTACAGTACGACAACGTAGTTGCCGTAGACAACGCATACCCAGCGCCGTCGGCTATAGCATTTCTTATCGCGGTCCCAGCCGACGTACAGCTCTGCTGTAGTTTCTTGTAGCGCGGCTTTGATCCAATCAATCCTCTTGGCACGTTCCATTGAGAAAATGCTCTTGTCTCTCTTCCGTCGGCTTGCGCTCTCGAAAAAGGCATCATCGAACTGCTGTTTCGGGAAGTAGACCCGCAGCCCATCAAAGGTGTGGATAGTCGCACTGCAGTAATTGGTTTCATAGTGTCTCCTGTACTCTGCCTCGCTTGAGTAGAGGACGCCCTTGGGAGGCACCCTACCAACCTCCCCCAGGACGCCATACGAAGACGTTGAACTTCTCGGTGTAGCGAGGGGTCCCACGGATCGGATGGCCGAGACGCTCTTCGATCCTACTCACAATACTCAATTTCGCGTTACTACTTTCCCGTGAGTGGATACCGTAGCCAACGGCTCCGATGAGCACATCAACGAACTGCAATAGGTCAACCTCGTTCGACGGCAATGCCTGGATCTGCTCGACAAGCGCAAGGCGGTTGGCACTTGCGAGGACCTCCCGTAGCCGCTCTAGACGTCCGCCAACGCGATTCGTCTTCATATCAACAAAGATCCGATAGGTGTTTGAGTCCTTGATCCAGTTATGCAGCAGCTGGTAATAGAACTTGTAGAACATTAGCTCAATGTCGCCGCCATGAAACTGAACTGCATCGAGCTCGGCCGCCGGAAGCACCAAACAACGGAAACGCATCGAGTCCACAGCAAAGAACAGGTTAACTAGGTCAAGATAGAAAGCGTGTTTGGACGGACTTACCCTGGTCCACTTAAACTCGCCGTGCAGGTCGTGCTTGTGTCGGAGTTTCTTAATCCCTGCCTTGATATCCTCTCGTGCAGCAGCTTCTATCCATAGACCACCGATAAGCACAAACCTTCCTTTGCGGCGTTCATCAGAGCTTCCGAAGAGCTCCTGTTGGCTCTCATCGCAGTAGACCTCGAAGTTCATTCCATCACCTCCTTAGGTAGGTGGATGTGGGGAGGCCAGTTGGCGAACTTGGGCTGGCCGGGTTCTTCGCCGTCAGAGGACGGAATCCATCCAGAGATAAATGTTATGTCCCCCGAATACCCAGGGTATACCTGCCAAGACTGGTTTTCCGGGGCGCGTACCTTCCAAGTATACAAGTTTATGGGCAGGAGCCAAGCGGGGTGTTGTTGCATCGCAAGGCCTGGTGCCGATGTTAAGGGTGTTTACTCAAGTGGAGCTTGAGGAGAGCTTCAGGCAGAGGTTGCGATTCTGTCACAAGCGGCCGAAAATGTGTTCAACCCTCCATATCATTACAGTGACAGCTAGGGCGTGACTTGAGATGAGGCATAAAGGGAATAGTAAGCCGGAATTGATATTGTCTGATTCCGAGAAGCGGCACTACGAGATATTTGAGCTGGTTGCAAAGAAGGGGGCAAGGGCGCGGGTGCTGGCGTTGGCCGAAGAGGCGATTCGTGCCTATCCGACCGATGCAGCGTTGCTCAATCTCGGCGCACTGGCAGCCCTGCTTGAGGAAAAGCCGGCGCGGGCATTAACTTTTCTGAAGCGTCTGAATAAGCGCTATATTCCCCGGCGCGACGATCATCTGTACAAGGCGCTCGCCCTCGCGCAGCAGGGTCGCTGGCCCCAGGCCAATAACATCTTGAAACAGCACCGGTTGGACCGGCTCGATACGGCGGTTGACTGCACCCCCTGTGGTGAGTTCCTTGGTGAGTGGATCGTTCACTGGATTACTGAGATTCGTTTTAGGATGCAGCAGATCACCAGACAAGGGGAAAGGAAGCCCTACAACGCTACACGTATGCCCACAAAGAAAGAAGACGCGCCCGTCGTCACTGCCAGGAATGCCGCTACCATTGAAGCCCCAGCGGCCTTCGCCGCGCTCGAGGAGCAGTTCCCCGAACTCTCCCGCGCTGAAGCGAATGTCCCCCTCCAGTTTGATTTGGCCGTGGAGGATGTACTCCTGCCCGACGGTATCGTGCTGTCAGACGCCGATGCCGGTCGCTGGTATCACCTACGCCGGGAATTCGCGCGGTTGAACCTCCTGGGTGGCTTCGACGAACTGCTGTGCCTGCCGCAACTGCACGGCGTGGACACCTATTGGTTCCAGGTGGAGACGGTGCGCAAGGTGCTAAAGCAGTTCCGTGGCCGGGTGCTGCTGGCAGACGAGGTAGGACTGGGCAAGACCGTGGAGGCGGGGATGGTACTTAAGGAATACATGCTGCGCGGTATGGTGGAGCGCGTGTTGATATTGACCCCGGCATCACTCGTCGGGCAGTGGCACCAGGAGATGGAGACTAAATTCGGCATCAACTTCGCTACCAGCTACAACTCCCTCCTGCGCACCGCCCCGGAAGAATTTTGGGCGCAGCCGAGAGTGATCGCCTCTATCGCCACGGCGCGCCGCAAGGACCACTTCGCACGTCTGAGAAAGCAGCGCTACGACATGATCATCGTCGATGAGGCCCACCACCTGAAGAACCGCAGCACCAACAATTGGAGACTGGTGGACGGTCTGCACAAGCGGTTTCTGTTGTTGCTCTCGGCGACTCCGGTGCAGAACAACCTGGTGGAACTCTATAACCTGCTCACCCTGCTCAAGCCGGGTATCTTCAAGACGGAGAAGGAGTTCCGTACTGCTTATATGACGCCGGCGAAACCCCGCATCCCCGCCAATCGGGAACGGATGCACGACCTGATGCGCGATGTGATGATTCGCAACACCCGTTCCCTCGTTGATGTGCGACTCCCGTCGCGACAGGCCGTGACCCTACGTCTCGACCCAGACGACGAAGAGACGGCCTGCTACCATGAGATTACGAGACGGCTCCGGGCCGCCCATGCTCAGGGTGCTGGGAAACAGCGGCTGGCATTGCAGCATCTGCTAAGCGCCGCTGGCTCCTCACCGGCCGCAGCCGCCGCGGCGATAGAGCGGTTCGCGACGAGGCGTAAACAAGAGCCTGCATGGCAGGCGTTGCACCAGCACTACATGGCCATCTCCTGCGGGATCAAGGAACAGGCGCTGCTCGATCTTTTAAAGAAGAACCCTGACGAAAAGAAGATGGTCTTCGTCCACCACCGGGAGACCTTGGCGCATTTGGCCGGCCTGCTGAACGAGCGCAAGATCGCCTTTGCACGCTTCGACGGCTCCATGAGCGGGCCGGAAAAGGACGCGGCGATCGACCGCTTCCGCGAGGAAAGACACGTGCTGTTATGCAGCGAATCCGGTGGCGAAGGACGCAATCTGCAGTTCTGCAACACCCTGATCAACTTCGATCTGCCCTGGAATCCGATGATCATCGAGCAGCGGATCGGGCGTATTCATCGCATCGGTCAACAACGCGAGGTGTTTATCTTCAACCTGGCGGTGCGCGGCACGGTGGAGGAACAGGTGCTACGCATCCTGGACGAGAAGATCAACATGTTTGAGCTGGTGGTCGGTGAGATCGGTGCCATCCTGGGTGAAATGGAAGACGAGCAGGATTTCGCCAACATGGTATTCGATGCCTGGCTAGACACCACCGATCATGAACGCCCCGCCGTCTTCGACGCCCTGGGTGAGCGCATGGTCGCAGCCAAGACCAAATACGAAGCGGTCAAGGTCCTGGACGATGAACTGTTCGGCGAGGAATTCGAGACTGCCTAACAATGAGCGTTGCAAGCAATGAATCCTACACTGAGAGCTGATGGGCCAGGTGACAGCGCCTCCTGGTCATCTTAGCGTTTGTTGATTGACAAGTGACAGCGCCTCCTGGTCACTCGTTGAACCTTCGCCTTGGCAGTATGTAAGGGACCTCACAAAGAAGTGGTTGC